>Ga0129324_10002628_pt1 | contig 10911 bp, 15 predicted proteins | sample CPBDNA_7_FD_96879 | JGI IMG/M metagenome (GOLD analysis project Ga0129324, IMG submission 96879) | Freshwater to marine salinity gradient microbial communities from Chesapeake Bay, USA - CPBay_Spr_15_0.2_DNA | ecosystem: Environmental > Aquatic > Marine > Coastal | place: USA: Chesapeake Bay... | reverse complement strand
TCTTCTAAATTTTTCAAATCCTTCAAACTCATCGGTTGGGTTTTCTGTTTTTAATTTGTCCATGTATTTTTGAAACTTGTTTCCATAATAATTAATAGGATCTGTAGATCTTTTACCTTCTTCTGTTATTTTGTATTGTCCTATTGCATATTTCATAAAATTAGATTGATTAGCATTATATGTTTCCATGCTAACAGGTTCTAATTTTTCAGCTTGTCTTTTTTGATTAACAAAATTTAAAACGTTTTCTGCTTCAATATCATTACGTGGAACAAATAAACCTTCTTGAGATATTGCAGGTTTGTCATCAACTACCTCTTCTACTTTTAAATAAAGAGGGTAATTTAAACCTGTTCTACTTGGTTCTATTGTAATCGTTTGATACCCTGGAGGGGTCATGTCATTTTGATCTGCCATACTAATTACTTGTTCCTAAACTGTCATTAAATGCTGGCGCACCACCTGTGCCATCATCGGTTCCACCTAATCCTACTGATGAATCTGTTGGAACAAATTCACTTTGTATTGCTGATGAACTTATAACTATATCTTGTCCTGCTGTTTGACCAATAAAAGAATTGTAGGGAATATCTGATATTAAACCATCATATCCATCACCTAAATTATTAAAAGCTAACATGTCTGATTTTAATTTTGATTCAATTTCTTCATATACAACTTGTAGTGAAGCTCTGATTGCATCCGAACCACTTAAATTATATAAATCTAATGACTGTTTTGCATTATCAATATCATCTTTGTTAAGTCTTCCTGAGTCTTTACGAGATCTTGCAAGAGCGTAATAAATTGAATTTAATTTAACTTCATTCTTTGGTATTTCAGGATTAAAGAAAGCTCTGTAAATTTCATAGGCTTCATCTCCCTCTGCTTGAGAAAAGTTTTCTGCATTTTTATCACCAGCTAAATTGTATTGAACATATTCTTGTTTTAAATGACTAATAACGCTGTTTTCAATTCTAGTAACTTGCTTGTTATATGATTTTTCATCAATAGCACCTTTTGCTTTTAAGGCATCCATAATATCAAACGCTGTTGAACCTACACTTTGTGTAAACTTTTGAAATAAACCAGGTATACCAATGATACCAGGGTCTAACATGATAGATTGTTGAACTTCTCTAATAAATTTTAAGTTTTGTTTAGAGTTATTAATTTTACTTGCTAAATCCATAATAGGTTTAGCACCAGGATCAAAGTCACCTTTATTGTTTAATGTAAAGTTAGTAACAATTGCATCTGGCCGTGCAACATATTTAAATGTGCCTCCATCATTAACAGGAAAATAAGGAATAGGAATACCGTTAGCGTCATCTTGTAAATATCCCATAGCAAACTTACCTGTCGCTTGATCAAATAAAACCTTACCATCTTTTTGATATTGATCTTTTAATAAATCAAAGTGTCTTTTCATTGCTTCCTGATCTGTGTCATACTGATAGTTGTAATACATTTTAGATAGATCTCGCATGTAAGCTTTATTTCTTTGTGACTCATCAAAATTAAAACCAAACGCTTTCATAATTATTTCACCTTGTAATGCTTTTGATGCATTCTCTGATGCTTGTTTTGTATCCAAAATATATTTTCTTCTTGCCGCGTCCGCTGCTTTTTGTTCTGCAAGGAAAGTTGCTTGGTCTTTTCTCTCTCTACCTTTAATCGCTGCTAGATCTTGAACGAATGAATCGCCCGCTTTTGCAATAGAAGGAGATAATGCTCCACCCACAGTTGGTTGCATCAAAGCAAGACCTGCTCTTGCAAGAGCTAAGTTTTTTTCAAAACCATAATTAGGAGCTTTTGCAGGTTCATCTGCATATAACCTGTCATATTCTGCTGCTATATCTGCTGTTGATCTTGTAGGTACAAGCTCTTTCATTGCTTGTTGATACACGGCAGGATTTACTTGATTAGCTGTTAAAGCTAAAGCTTCCATAATACCTGAGCCATCACCACCCAAAGGAGCCGTGATCCGTGATTGTGGATACGAGATTACTCCTGCATCTGATTCAATTGACGATGCTTTTGGTTCTATTCTGCTGCCATCATCTTCTGGCATCATTGGTTGTTGTCCTTGAAACATTGGTCTATCAAAAAGATTAGCTACCATGTTACCTACTGACTATAAAAAGCACCTAAGCCGCCAAGACCTGCTAGACCTCCGCCGACCGCTGCTGCTAATGGGTTAGTATATGGTATTGGTTGTTGAGTTGTAGACTGTTGCACAGAAGGAGTTGCTGCTAAGATATCAGAACCAAATTGAATTCGTTGTCTAGGCTCTAAACTTTGTGCTGTGTTAAATCTAAATGCTTCATCATCAACTGCTTGAGCTCTAGTACGCTCTGTTTGTCCTGCACTTAGTAAAGTTCCAATGCCTTGTTGACCAAGACCAAATTGTTGTCCACCTAAATTACCAATACCTTGACCAAGTTGACCATAAACAGGAGCTGCTTGTAATTGTCGTGCTCTTGCTGCCTCACTTGTTGCAATATCTGCTTGTTGCGCTTGCATAAAGTTTCTTGATAGATCTTCAAATATTCTTTTTGATTTTATATCTTGTAAATTTTTTGCTAACTCTGCTTGTTGAACACCATATCTAGAGCCTCCAAATGTACCACCCATTGTTGCTTGTCCAGCAAGATTAGCAGAAGCTTTTGCCGCTTGCTCATCTAATTGTTTTAAAGCTTGTTGAGTTACGTCTGCTTGATATTTATTAAAAAATGCTTGTGAGTTTCCAGTTGCTGGATCGTATTGTGTTTGTGCTTGTTGTAGGGATGGTATGCCAAGACCCATTGTTGCTTGTGCTTGTTGAATAAAAGGTTCAAAAGATGCTACTCCTGTTTGTTGTCCTGTTATAGGATCAATTCCCATTTGTGTTGCTGCTTGAGAAAAAGCTGCTGATTCTGTTGGTGCAAAACTAGCTATACCTCTTTGAAATTGTTTAGTAGGTGTATCTAAAATACCTGGATCTTTTTTATCTCCTATCTTTGCCCCTGGTGGTAAAGTATCTCCTTCTTTGTAAACTTCGGTTCCACCATATACGCCGTCTAAAAGTCTCCTCCTATAATCCTCCATAAAAGGAGCTTCTCTAGATATCTGTGTTGATGTTTGTGTTGACATTAAGCTACTCTTTGACCCATTTTAGCAAGTTTATCTTGTAAGGCATACATAAAGTCTGCACCTTTTTCTCTTGCTTGTTGAGCATTTTTCGCGCCCATCATTATACCTGCACCATTAACTGCATCAGTTCGTTGTACAAACTCGCCGTCACTTAACATTGCGGGAATTGAATCACTTGTTTTTGTACCAGGTCCTTCTATTTGACCAGTTTTTCTTGGAAATACATCTCCACCTTTTGCCATACCCATAATACCTTGACCTGTCATTGCTGAGTATTCAACGGGTTGTTGAGCACTCATGATACCACCTTCAGCTGCATATGTAGGAGTTAAGTTTTGTATTCGTCTTTCTTCTTGTGGTCTTGCAAATTGTCCACCATAAAATTTATCTGTTGCACTCATGTATTCACTTGCATTCTCTGGTCCTGGTTTGCCAGCATCTTCTTTCGCTGCTAGATAAGATAAGTATGCAGGTAAACCTGTTGCTAAAAGCTGTCCACCTATAGAAGGTCCTGTACCATCTTTCCCTGATTTTTTTCCAAGAAAATCCACTGCTGTGTTAAATAAATTACCTATGTTCATTTTTTTATCACCAGTATCTGTGTTTGGTCTATTAATTATTTTGTTAATAGTTTCTTGCACGGGACCTGCTGTTGCTCTATCTATTATGCTTGAACCATCTGCACCTCTATATCCTGCCATTCCAGACATACCTGCTTTAATTAAAGCATCTTGTGCTTTATCACCTGATAATAATGATGCGATACCTGAGCCAAACATTGCTCCAGGTGCTCCAAACATTGAACCACCAATAATAGGTGCTGCTATCTGCAACCCTTTTTCTAATATTCCTCGTAAACCTTTGAGCATAATCTCCTTATTAACTGCAATTTATGTGATTGTATATAGCAAGGAGGCGAGCCTTGGAAAGTGAACCTAATTATTTATATGATTATAGGCAAATTTCATGTAATGTGCAATCAGAAATATGACCTTTGACATTAAGAAAGTACCAATGGTCCGTGTGACGTGGCTCGATGCCCGTGATACAGAGACAGGATGGCTAGACATAAAGGACGTTATGAACGCTCCTTTAGCAACATGTCAAGAAGTTGGTTGGTTAATTCACAATAATAAAGAGAAAGTAATCATTATGCGATCTTATAGTAAAGACAAAGATGACATATCAGGTGGTGGCGCTATTGCTATACCGAAAGGTTGGGTAACAAAGATAGAATACCTATCCGTTGACTACGCAGAACACGAATAGCTTGTCAAGAAAACAATTATTAAAAAGATTATTGATTGGGAGAAAAATATGTTTAAATTAGATTCTCACCAAAATACAAATCACAGGAGACATTATGGAAAATCAAGAAGTATTAAAAGCCATAGCTGTCCTCGCTGACAAGGTGGGGCGCTATCACGAACGTTTAATGACTATGGAAAGAGAATTAGAAAAACATCAGAAAGACAACTCAAGTCACTGTGATGAAAACTGCGAGTGTAGGAAAAATTAAAGTTCTCCTCCAGATCCAAAAACGTCTGGCATCTTAACAACGCGAATGGTAACATCTTTGGTCTTCGTTGAAGCCCAAGGATTACCACAGTCGCTACAATCACCTGTTGCTAATTCTTCAGAATCAACTTCATTATTACAATTATTACAATACACTTTTTCCCAAACCTCTGGTTTTAAAACAGGAACTTTATTACCGTTTACTTCTTCGTAACCAATAACTTCAGCGTCTTGTACTTTTTTACCTATTTCTGACATTACGTTATCTCCATTATACTAATTAATATTCTTACGTTTAATCCTGTTAACTTAATAGCATCTCCTTGTTCTAATACAATAGGAACGCCTTCTGATAATACTTCTATTTCTGAAGCATCCGCTAAACTGTTTATATACAAAGGTATTTCTCTATCCGATTCACTGTTATCAAAAGCAGATACTGTTGTTGTTACCGCGCCACCTGTTTGATTGGATAAACGAATACTTTTAATAATGGCCGTGGTCGGTGGGACGGGAGGCACGGCTCCTGAGTCGGCTGTTGGTACGGTATATGTTGCTGCCGCACTACCTGTGCCCACTGCTGATTTACTAATAAAAATATCAGACACGGAACCAGCTCCTAGCCGTTGATTCGTCTTTTATGTCTTGTTGAAAACCAAAGTTTAATTGTTGTGTAATTTGTTCAAGAATACGAATGAGTGCGTTAAACTGTTCTGCCTGATAATCAGGCGTTGCATCTGGTAATCTTGTTGTTGCTATTTTAGCCATTATCTACCTCCATCTGGTTGCACATCTAAACGCAATGTACCGTATCGCCAGTTTGCGCCAAGATCGGTGCTTTCAATTTTTAAATTTGTTTGTCTACCTCTACCACGTGTATCAAATTTTGTCGTGCTAGAATTAACTGTTCTAGTAATAGTAGTAGATGATGTATCATTTGGATATGTTTTAAAGTTCATGGTAATTGTTGCATTACCTGTTTGGTTTTTAAAATCAGGGATACCGCGACTGATATGTAGTAATTGTTGTCCGTCTTGAATATCAAAATCACCTGACTGTATAAAAGCTGTCATTGCTGTTAAGTTATCATCCGTTCCTGTTTCTTGTTGATAATAAGTGGTAGCACCAGCAGTGACACCTAATACAGTAGGCGTTGTTGGTAAAGATGTAGAGTTATATAATGTTGCATAGGGTTCTTGATAGACACCGTAGTCTGTCCATGTTGTTCTTGCTAATGTATTGGTATACCATGTCTTTTCTAAATAATTATATGTTACGGATCTATTAATAAAGTTTGAATCAGCAGACGCATAAAACCATGTAATTTCATTAAACTCTGAATTCACTCCTGCAAATGTTTCTGGTTGGTGAGCCGCGCTAAAATCTTCAAAGACAAAGTCTTGCACCGAACATGGCAGTTTACGAATAGTACCATCGTATAAGAAGAACGCATTCTGTGACATCCAATAAGCAACACCATTAATATCAACAGCACTATGAACGCCAACAGCACCACATCCACCACCTAATTGTACAAGAGAAAAAGTAAAAGGTGCACCAACAAATTGTAATGCGTGTAAAGATGTATCTGTCCAAACTAGCACCGCATTACGTGATCTTGTTGCTGCCACAATCTTTGATCCATCTTGAATACGGAAGGAACCTGCTGTGTTTGTTGCAGCAGGTGTCCAATCCGTATAATCTTCTTGGGAGGAAAACCGCAAGAATAAATCATCTTGCGTAGAAGCTGTACCAATTGTTGTTTCTGTACCAAATAAAAAGACATGTCTGTCTGGCATAGAAACAAGATTAAACCGTGAACTTGTAGGAGCTTGTGAAATAACAGCAGCTCTGTTGCTTGAGGTTCCTGATGATGTATCCCAACGATAAGTAGATCCTTTATGTACGGTTGCAATTAAGTCTTCACCAAACGTATCAAAAGACCAGTTACGACCATCAATCGTTACGGTAGATGTAGATCGTGGTGTGTTCCAAGCATCAACATTCCATGCGTCAGTACCCCAACCATAACCATAGGTTGATGTTTCTTGTCCAATACTAATTTGATAATTTGCATTACCTGTACCACCGCCTCCTGCTGTAGAGCCTGTCGCTGTATCTGTATGTGTTACAACATAAGAGTTAGCATTAGTAATAGAAGTAATTTCAAATTCATTATTCATATCTAAGCCGTCAATAGCAGAGAAAGAATCAAAGGTTACAAAATCACCTTGTATCGCACCGTGCCCTGTATCCGCTACGGTGACGTTGTTAGTTCCATTTGTTGTAAAAGGATTTGTTAAAGATGTAGGACCACGACGTATAGGTGTTATATCGTATGCTGTACCTTCTGTGTAAATGTATAATTTTCTATCCGTTCCGATGGCCGCGTACCGTTCACCATTAAGATCTGTCCATGTGTGTTGATCTCTTGCAACACCAATAAGGGTGTCTGTAATAATTGTTGTCCAACCCCCTATTTTTTGTGGCAGACCGTAATGAAATCGTACATTTTGTGCATCGGTCCAACGACCTTCAGCACCGTATTCTGTATCTTGTTTATCTATACCAGGAGCTAAGTTTAATTTTGTTAACATTATGCAATCCTCATAAATCTATAATTAATTTCACCGTCACCGCCAGCACCGCCTAATGAAGAACCAGGCTCTGTGCCTCCTCCTCCACCGCCGCCACCTCTTGTGCCAGCTGTTCCTGCTACATTACCATTTGCACCGCCTGTACCACCCGTGGTAACAGAACCACCGTAAGGATCACCTCCATCTCCACCACCAATTGTACAGTTATCACCAGAACAGTTTCCAGGATTATCTCCTCCTACTCCGTCTCCTTGTTGATTAAAAGCACCTCTTGGTCCTGATTGAAAACTTGTAATATTTAATCCGTCTACCGTTGTTCCTGAAGTTCGAGGAGTTGCTGTTATTGTTCTTGTACCACCTGTACTAGCATTATTTGTACGAAGAGGACCTTGTACACCTCCACCTGATACGGATACAGCACCTCCACCACCTAAAGTAAATATAGATCCTGTAGATGTTCCTGATATAGAAGTATTACCTCCTGTTCCTGAGTTACCTGAATATGTTCCTGTACCTGCAGCTCCACCTGATCCCACGTTGATTGTTAATGTTTCACCACCTGTTATATTAAATACCATATCTGAAATATAAGCACCTGATGCTCCACCTGGTCCTGCTGATTCACCACCAGCTTTATCATAGTCAGCACCTCTGTATCCACCTGAGCCACCTCCAATAGCATATTGTACGTGTATAGCATTTGCTAAAGAAGGAACGAGAACAGTGCCTGTCGCTGTAGAAAAAGAAGTGGTATCATAAATGATAAAAACTTCACGCCAGCTTCCACCATCTTTTATGTAAACATTATTAACCGTTTTGTTAGTGAAGGATGTAGCATCACGTACATAGACTCTATCTATTGTACGCCAAACGCCTCCATCTTTAACATAAACTGGCATTATGCATTAGCTATATTTATACCAAATGTCACCATTTGATCCACCACTTGGATCTGATGTGCTTACCGTACGTGTGCCGTTAGCATTGGTTCCTGCTGTTGCAGAAATGAAAGCTTGGACATCACTACCAATTGCGACACCCAGATTTGTTCTAGCACTTGATGCTGAAGCAACATCATTTAGGTTATTTGCTGTTTTGTTAACACCTGTTAAACCTGTACCTGAAAAATTATATCGAAGAGATGCGTAAGTTGCCATATTATTTCTCCAGTAGTTTCCATCCGTACGTTGCTCCCGAATAGACCAACGCAAAAGCAGCACCCTCAGTTGCTACTGTTAAATCTGCTGTTGCACCATCAATCTTTTCACTGTTACGACCAACGGTTAAATTATTTGAATCAAATGTATTTGCTAAATCTAAGAAACGAACTTCATCACCAACACTAGGTGATGCTGGTAATGTAATAGTAAAAGCAGCACTAGATGTATCAGCAAATATTTTATCACCAGGAAAAGCGGTATATGTTGTTGTCTTTGTTAACCAGTCACTTCCTTGTGTTTGTAATTCAAACCAGTTTGTACCATCGGTTGCAATGAAAACATTTCTTGATGGATTAACAACAAAAGTATTTCCTGCTCCACCAAGTCTTGCTGTAATCTTATAAGTTGAACTAGCATTACGTAAAAAATATAATTTTTCTACGGTAGGAAACTGTACGATAAAATCACTTGTATGTCCTGTGAACAAAATAGCAGCTTGTCGTGCTTCATTGTTTGCTTGTGTCTGTGGTCCGTTACCCGAGGTCAGCGTATAAGGACTAGACTCTGCTCCTAAGTTTTTGCTGTATACACCTGCAATTGACTGTTCAAATACCTGATCAAAGTTATTATTGGTTGTATTACCCCAAGAGTTGGATTGCTCTCCTGAACCAATTAATTCTATTTTTAATCGTGTTGAATATGTACTCATAATTTATGCTGCATCTAACCAGTTCATTGTAGCACTATCATCGACTTCTGTCCACGTTGAAGTTTCTGAGTCATCAACTTCTTGCCATGAATATATCGCTGGTGTGCCTATAGAAGTTGTCATTTCTAGACCTGTTGGTGTTGCCACAGAGCTAATAACCAAGGTCGGTGTGCCAAGAGACATGGACATTGATTGTCCAAGTGGCACCACGGTTGCTGTTGCCGATACAACAGGTGTACCAAGAGCTAATGTTGCTGCTTGACCTGTTGGTGTTGCCACCGCTGTACCGATAATATCAGTTGCCCCTAATGATACAGAACTACTTAGTCCCGTTAGAGAAACAATAACTTCTTGGGTGGTTGTGCCTTGAGCCGTGGTCAGTGTTAAGCCCGTCGGTGTTGCCACCGCTCCTGCTTCAACAGTAACCGTACCAAGAGCGGATGTTAATTCTTGACCAACAATGGTTGGATTAAGTTGAGGTATAACCGTACCAAGAGCCGTGCTTGCTGATAAACCTGTTGGTGTAGCAAGAGCTGTTCCTGAAATAGCAGGAGAACCAAGAGTCGAAGATAGGGATTGTCCTGTTGGTGTTGCCGCAAGCGCTGCCCCTACATTACCAACAGCGGTATTCATTGATTGGCCCGTGATCGACGGTACCAATCCTATTGTTGTTGATCCTAAAGCTAAAGTGGAGGCTAGGCCTGTAACGGCTACGACAGCGTTCTGTTGGCCTTGTGCCGAAAAAGGTGCTTCTGCAAAAGTTGTTATACCAAACGCCATAAATTAGTCTCCTAGAATGTCATTATACACTCCTGACATCCTGTGTCATTAAAGATTGTCCCACTCCACTCTAATATCTTCCAAAGATATTGGAGTCGTTCCGTTTAACCATTCAATTTCACAGTTATCTAAATCATAAATATTTTTTACTGTTACTTCTGCATTTGGATTAATTTTTAAAATTGCATTTGTTACTGTTTTTTCTTCCATTAGCTTGCCACCTCAGTTGCTAGGGTAAAGCTACCCATACCATTATCATTCACTCTAACTGTGCTTGACCCACTTTGTCTCCAAAAATACGGAGTATAAATTACCTGTGATGTTGTTGAAGGTGCATCATAATTTATTAAAGTTGTTGAAACTTGATAACCATCAGTTAATCTTTGTCTAAATGCTTCATTACCATTTCCATCACTAACTTTTGAATAAGCACCACCATTTATACTTCTATATATTCCAATTCCTGCACTTGTTGTATTTCCAACCAAAAAAGTAAAAAAGAATTGTATTAAAATTTTACTTGAAGTTGAAGATGGAGTTAAAGTTACCCTCATATCACTAGAAATTTCACTAGGAGTAGAAGAAGTTGTTTCTATTGTTGAAGTAGTTACTGTGCTTTTAACAACCTGTAAAACTTTACCAGGAGCAAAACTTGTAGCACCTGTACCACCATTACCTGTAGGTAATGTACCTGTCACGTTGCTTGCTAAATTAATCAATTGATTCGGTCCAAGTCTCGTTAGTGCCATTATGGTTTACTCCATACGCTGTGGGTTAGATTGCCGTTCTCATCACGAGCTAGTAGTAAATCATATTCTTCTTCGGTTGTATAGTCTTGTGGTATGTTTCGTAAATTAAGACGCCATGCTTTCATCTCGTTGCTCATGGTTACATCTTGTAGAGCATAATAATCTGTTTCCATTAGTTTTTGATTTCTTATTTCTCTTATTTGAGAAAGCTGTCTATTTGGTTTATCATCTTCCCATGCTTTGTTTCTTGCATCAATTATTGT
>Ga0129324_10002626_pt1 | contig 10913 bp, 5 predicted proteins | sample CPBDNA_7_FD_96879 | JGI IMG/M metagenome (GOLD analysis project Ga0129324, IMG submission 96879) | Freshwater to marine salinity gradient microbial communities from Chesapeake Bay, USA - CPBay_Spr_15_0.2_DNA | ecosystem: Environmental > Aquatic > Marine > Coastal | place: USA: Chesapeake Bay... | reverse complement strand
GTCCCCGCCTGGGGGGCCCGCGGGGGGGCGGGGGCCTGGGAGGAGCGGGGGGGGCCAGGGGGGGGGGGGGCGGGGGGGGGGGGGTTGGAAGGTGCAATAAGTAGCACATCGTGTGTGAACGGAGAGGGAGCGTGTTGTCGTTTGCGCCGATGTCCGCAAAGGCTGCGGTGTGTGGTAACGGAGCCGGGCCTCGGTTCCTCCCAGAGCCCATTCGCCAAGAGCTGGCTAGCTGAGCGCCAACGCCAAAGCGTCCGGTAGTTACCTTCTCGACTCCACACATTCGATTTTTTATGTGTCATGTATAAAACCACAGGGCCAACCATCTTCCGCGGCGTTTTTTTCACGCTCTCGTAAAACTGTGACCTCTTGCACCGACCGACTGCAGTGGTGGTGTCTGCTCGTTCCGGTGCACTAATGCATGTCCGTGCGACAGAAAGGACACGTTTTGCAAGTCTTGCTGCACTCTGTGACGCAAGCTGCGTGCAGTCGGTTGCTGCACCTTTTGCACTTCCACAAGCTTCCGTCTCCAAGGAACTCGAAGCAAATTGCGACCTCATTGACGCGCAGTTTTGGACGATTCCGCCCCCGCGTTGCGACGAGCGCGCTTCGACGGACGGCGCTCGTCGTAGTTTACACTCGAGCGAGCGCGCAGCCCAGTCTTGCTGATGGACCGAGTGTACTCTGCGAGTGTCACGAGTGTCGAGTAGACGTCGAGAATGTGGCCGCTGATCGCCATGACTGAGTCGTGGACCAACTTCTTGTTGTACTCCTCAATCGTGTCGAATCCACCGTCGGCGGCGTGGAGAGTGGCTACGTTGTCGGCGCGGAAGACCCGCTCGCAGAGCTCTTTGGCATTCTCCTTGGTCACCTTCTGCATCATGCCGTCTCGGTAGGTGCAGTAGATCTCTTTGACCTCAGCGTACACGACCAGCGCAAGGCGCAGGTGAATCTTCTCTGGGTCCGCGTCGGGGTTATTGCCGACGAGCTCGCAGCCCGAAATCAGAGTGGCAAAGGAGTGCGCCACGGGAAGCTTGTTGGACGTGCCGAACCGGTGCAGGCTGTCCCACTCGATCATGTACACGCAGTTGGAGCTAAGGCCCTTGGCAGCGAGGTTATCGCGATAGACACGGTTCGTGGAAGTGCGCTTGCTGCTCTTTGCAGAGACGATGGTGTCCTTGTTCTTGCGCTCTGCGAGAAGGGCATCGGTGTCGTCGCAGAGCTTCTTCGTCTTGTGGACGGCGTCGATTCCGCCCGCCGCCTCTACGGCCGCGTGGCACTCGCGCATCTTCTGGAGCTCCTCGTCCGAGCAAGTGGAGATGGGAAGGCAATCGAGGACGGCGGGGAGGAATACGTTCGACTTCTTGGCAACCTCGACCTGCCTCTGAGCGTCGCGGAGAGCCTCGTTCTCGCGCTCGTTGGACTTGATCGCGTTTTGCAGAGCGAGCTGCTGTCGTTGGTCGCAGCGGAGAAGGACCTGGCAGACCAGCTGCACAGGCCTCGAAGAGACTGCTGTTGCGGCGGCCGGCGCCACTGACATTCCCCTCTGGAGCGGGTTGCTTTGGTCGGTCGGTACAGTAGTGAACCGGGAACGTCCAAACGTTTCCCTCACCCCAAAACACTCTTAAGCTTTATCACATTACAGGCGTAACTATACCCATCCAAGCCGTGGCGCCGGGCTTCCAGACACCTCTCAGACACCTGCCGACCCACATACATGGCGCAGGGACTACGCCTCCAGTTCAAAGTCGGGGAGTGGCATGGGTCGGATCGGTCTTCCGCAAGCGGCCATCGGGCTCCTCAACAAACCAGGGTCATACATGCGCAATGTGCATTCGAGTGTGACGCTGCCCAGCTCGGGGACGCGGGTGTTTCTCATGGCCACGATGTAGCGGAGGAGCTCCTCTACGGACTCATCTTCGCCTGCGAGTGCCTCCGTGGTGTCCATCGCACCGGAGCCGTAGTCGGAGCCGGAGTCGGAGCCGGAGTCGGAGCCGGAGTCGGAGCCGGAGTCGGAGCCGGAGTCGGAGCCGGAGTCGGAGCCTTCATATACAGTGAGTGGCTGCTCTTTATGTTGTCTATCATGTGCCAAGGCTGTGAGCTGTTTCTCACCCTCGAGCTCAGAACGTAGCCATGTCACGAACGCTGTTTCCCCATATGCTCGGCTGTCATTCGTCAAATTTTTGAGAGTGTTGGGTACGATGCCATCAGTAGTCTGAACACCGTGTTCGACGATGCTTCCCACAACTTTTTTTTCTCCGTTGACCGCGACGTATCGTAGGCACGTGCTGTACTTTCCCGGGAATGCGCGCCGTAACGATTTGATCACAGCAGTCATGTGCCTCGGCTCGATGTCGAGCAGCTTCACATTCAGTTCTTTCTGTTCCTCTCCGCCATCCCCTTCTATGGTCACGTTGATCCAGGGGTTTGAACAAAGCGTCCCGTCTGCAAGAGTGGCCGTTGCATGCTCACGACGTTGTTCGTTCACTGCGTCGTACATAGTCCTGCGCGTCTCGTCGTCGGGACTGCGAGGCATAGCCCCTTTGATATTTTGAATTTGAAGCTCCGCCTCAGCCTTGTGATGGGGACCCTGAGACGTCTTCTGTTGTTTTGCAGGCTTCATGATCTCTTTCCTCTCCGCATCGTTCGTGCTTTCTTTGATAAGAGCCCTTAAACGATTGTAAAACCCGACGCCTGTGTTCTCTTCCTCGCGATAATCTTCCAGATTTATCACGGGCGTCTCGAAATCTTCGACTCTGCTCGCCGCGTTGGCGTACCAGTGTGCTGCATACGTGTACCACCTCGACTGGTTCTTCCGACTTTCTGCACTGTCCTCTTGGAAGCCTAACGTTGAGCTTGTGAATCCGGGACCCAAAACCCGTTGAGAAGCGCCGCCGCCGTCGACTCCCCGCACCCACATGCGCATGTCGGTTTCGGACACCATAAGCAGCACTACGTGCGTGAAACAGTGACTGCGAAGTTTTCTCATCCATTCCAAGAATCTCAAGATGCGAGCCTCGTCGTCCGCACTCAGCGGCGTCTCCCAAGGGTAGTACAGCTGCAAAAACTGGTTAAATAGCATGACCGCCCTTTTCGTCATCTCATTGTTTTGCAGCCACATCTTCTCTTCGGCGGTTGCGTTGATGCCGTCAAGTGCAGTGCCATTATTGGGAAACTCGGGAACTCGATCGAGCACCGAAGACTCTTCGACAAAGGACTGGCGCTTCGTGCGTTTGTTCAGCATGTCCTGAAACACCTGCATCGTGTTACCGCTCAGGTTTGTGTATCCAGTTCTCGGTATTCCAAAGTCTGCGGCCATCCGGTATCCCAATCTGTCTCTTGCCTGCTCACACACTTTCAACGTGAGGTAAACCTCCAGAATCGCAGAGGTAGTGCCTTGCATGGTGCTCAAGTTCATCATACGCTCGTCTGCAGTTCGCACGCTGTCTTCCACAGGGATGTCCGCTTGTTCTGCAATACTGGCAACGGTTTTGGTCCACATGAACGACCCTTCGGATTTCCGTACCGTATCATTGAGAGCTTCCATCTGCTGATTCAGCTGGCTGATGCGATCGACAAAGGTCTTGTAATCACCTACCAGCCTTGTGTGGGTGTCTCGGCTCGTCTCGACGGCCGTCCAGAATGCCGGTGAAAAGTCGGAAGGGTCAAACTCGGGGTAGTTAAAATGTCTTTGATGGCCGATTTCCCACTTTTGAGCAGTCTCGTAGGCCGCGAGCGCTCTTTCTTCCTTGCCTGTATCGCGTCCTTTGTCATGTATCTTGTGCTCAAACACCGCCTCGAACTTGGTGAGGTGGAGCGGCCACCTTGTGACTGGCGAGCTTTGCGAAGGCAGCGCGCGACAGATGCTGAACTCGTCGGTGATTGGAACGTGAACGCCGAGCGAGAGCCCTCGGTCGATGGTGACCCACGAGACGGGAGTGCGTTTGATTGAACCCAATGGATCCGATATCTGGTCGCCGCCAGCGCCTCTCGAGAATTCGTACTCTCTTGAAGCGGTAGAGTATCTGATCCCTCGCGCCTTGTTGTAGAACTTGTCCTCAGTGGTGACCACCATCAACTCTCCCGTTAATTGATCGATTTGTGGCGGCGAGAAGTCGGCCCCATTGCTGATGACTCTACCATTGATCCACTTTTCAAGCTCCGCTTTACTGGGCATGCTTCCAGCTCGCCGTTCCATAGGCAGCCTGGTCCACTGGACAATGACGTAGATGAGTTCTGCTGCGAAGTTCTTTTCATAAGCTAAAGGCGTGTACTTCTCCACGTTCTCCCAGTGGATTGTCAGGTTGGATTCCTTGCTCGGCGGAGACTTGCAATCTGCCATTCCATCAGCTATGGCAAGCGGCGACGAGTCGTTGGTCCCGTTTTCCTTTACTGAGGACAACCTTGTAGCATACGTACAAATAAGGTTGTAGTAGTGAAGGGCGCGCCCGGAGCCCGCCTTTGCAAAGCGGACAATGTCGTCGACTGCGTCTTGGTACTCCGCCAACCGCATATTCTTCTCCAAACGCTCCGTGACGCCATCCCCTCTCATCGCGTCTTTCAGGTCAGCGTTCATTTTCTGCACTTTTGTGCTGACGACTTGGTCGGCAGTCCCTACCTTCACACGCCTGGACGCCGTAACACGAAGCGCAAGATTCTGTATAGATGTCTTGACGGTTGGTGTCTGTCCGGTCACCACAAATGCATCTGATGTAACTTTCACAATGTCAGACATTGAGTCTTCTTTTCCTTCGTTGGTCTTCTTATAAATTGAAAGGACTTTGTCGATGTAGCGTCGGTCCATATCCTTTATGACCATCGGGTTTTCCAACGCGGTTCTGATCCGTCCCCTGACCCTGCGCAATTCTGCGTAGCACTCACCGTACCTTTGTGCGACGATCGATGAACTTTTCTTTAGGTCCTCAGCATTCTTTTTGATATTGTATTCTTCTTTGAAGACCCTTTCGCGTTCGTCGATTCGCAGCTTCAGCTCCTGTGCGGCAACCATGAGCTCTACGACTTCCGCAGCCTGATCCTTCTGCTCTTGGTTGGGGGGGTCACAGGGAGCTCCGTTGGAACTCAAGCTCTCTTGAAAGAATCTGTCGAGAGTATTGCCAGTAAACAGCGTAAACTCCAGGTTCATGTCGTCGATATTTTTCGTGTGCGTATCGTATCTCTTCTTTAGTTCTATGCAATTCGTTTTCACTGCCTCAAACTCCCCTTCCAGCTTGCGGTACTGATTTAGAATTTGCGCGATTCCTTCAGGAGTCATTAGCGTACGATCTCCTTTTACGATAGCAACAGAATTGTTTTTTTCTTTGAGCTGAGCAGCAATCATGGAAGAACCTTTGCTATGTTTTCCTTGGTTCCCGGCCAACAGAACATTGTACTCATCGGTGAGTTGCTTGATGGGTTTTAGAATTTCTAGCTCTTTTGCTTTTGTGACGGTTATTGTGACACAATCGCCAATCTGTTGAACTAAGCTTTCGACCTCACGTTGCAGCGCGTCGGTCGCTTTTTTCCTTTCCTTGTACTTATCGTTCAATGTGGCGTTACCTGCCGCCGCGTCCAACACCTTTTGCACAATCGCGGCCTTGGCCCCCTTCCCGAGATTCTTCGCGTTGTCGATTTTTGTCAACAGCTCGCTTCTTTTCTTCTCGTCGGCCGTGTTCTGGTCCTTGCACTCCTTTCGCTTTGCAGACTTCTCTTTTTCGAATTCTACTTTCGCGCTATCGAGACGTGGAAGCAATTCTTCGGCAAGAATCACGTCGCTGTCCATTTTGGCGCGGCTGTTGCGGGCACTCTTGTCCACCATGGCCACTGCCATCTCACCCCTGCCCCCTCCAGTCTCCTTCACAAGATCACTCCTTTCTCTAGTGCGCTTAGTCGCAGTTTGTTTGCGTCTCTCTTTCTGAGACTCGGTAAGCTGGGCGCGGGTCTCTCTCTGGTACCGCCGCTTGGCATTGGCGGTCTTCTTTTCCTGTTCCGAGCTTTTAGCCAAACACACGTACTGCATGATCTGCTGATAAGCGGCCTGTATTTCAAGTCTAAGCTCTGTTATGAGACGACCGCGTTCCCTGTTGAATTGCAGCCGGCCCTCGAGATGCTCCTGTCGTCTTTGTCTATAAGTGCTGGCATCGCAATCGGGAATTGTCGCATGTGGAGGACAAAATTCCATCTTGACGTGAGCCGGCGTTAGTTCCCAACCGTGTCCAAGTCTCGTTAGTTCCAGCCGTATGCCGTCTTGTTCCTGTCTCCCGTCCACCTCCTCCTTCTCGAGCTTCTCCAGCTCGTCTCTTTTCGTTTCTACGAGTTTGCTAATCTCGAGAGCTCTGCGCCTGCATTCTTTGGATACGGTCGACGACTCGGCAACGGCAAGTCGCAGTTCACTCTGTGCGTCCTGCACACGGTCGTCGAACTCCTTGTACTTCTCGTACGCTTGGTCGTAATCCTCCTTAATATTATTCTTTTCAGTCGACGCCACGCCTTGTTCATAGTATTTTTGGCAGAGGGCGTTCAGTTGTTCGATATATGGGTTCTTAGTCCCGATCTTGTTGTCGTAAACCATGACGATGTGCTTTGTGGCACTCGCTTGTGACGTGCCTGCAGTCCCCATGGCTAATGTGTCGTTTAGACGTTTGAGAATCTCAAATTGTGGCGCATTGTCGAGGCCCTTAATGGTCTGCTTCGCCTCATCCGTCTGCAGAAATCCGCGTACATAAGTGCGCGACGAGCCCTTCATCATACCGAACAGCTGCTCCTGACCCTTTGTGTACGCCTCGATGATGCTCTTCAGGGTCTCCATAATCGCACGATCGTCTTCAGAGATGTCTTCCTTTTCGATACCAGTAGCTTTCCACCGTTCCTCTATACTATTTATCTTGAGCAAGGCAGATGCCAGTATCGACTTGATGGAGTCCTCCGGGTCCAGCCGGTCAGAGAATGCGCATTTCCATTCGGTTGCGCCTTTGATTACACTCAAAATCTTGCTGTCTTCGAAACTGTAACTGTAGGGCGGTTGTTTCAAGCTATCCTTGAGGAAGGGGTAGTAGATCACCCAGTAGATCACGGCGTCCAGCGGAGGCCGTGCACCTTTCCGCCGAATGTGATCCCTCCAATCCCTATCGAACGACATCTTCATGGCCTCTTCGTTCAGTCGTCTCATCTGAATCCTGAAGTCGACATCATTGTTGAATAGTTCAACGTCGTCTCGCACCTCCTTGCGCATGGCCTTCTTCATGGCCTTAACAGTCTTGCTGTCTCCTTCTTCGTCTATCATTTCCATGGTGAACTCAACATTGAGTTTACTTGGTTCCGCTTGGTTATCCGGACCGGTGATGCCGAGTCCCGCCGCGACCATCTGCTCGAAGGTCCCAGTAGCTTGCTGGGGGGCCACGGTATCGTCATCCATGCTGGCGGCATTTCTCTTGCCCGCGCGAGTAGAGCGCGGGTCCGAAGACAGCGACGGATAGTCCATAAGACCGTGAAGGACTGCATCACTTGTACGAATAAACTCGTAGGTGACGGACGGGTCCGAATCGATGTAATACGCTGGCACTATGTAGGCACTGCTCTTGTCTTTGGGGGTCGCGACCAGGACCTGTCCAGACATGGTATTCACGAGCGCTCTCCTGGCCATCTCCGCTCCATTCTGAGGCTGCTGCTGGGTCGGGGCATCGGAAGGCGGTAAACGTACGAGGGCACTGCTGCTGGAACGCTCGCCTCTCCAGGCTGTCATGCACTGACCTTCTGCTTTGACGGCTTGTTGGAGATGCTCACTTGTCTCAAGCTCGTCGGTCTCGGCGTGGGCCTGCTTGGGGTTGGGGTTGGGGTTGCGGTTCGTCGTACCCGTAGAGTCTTGATGCTTTGCGGTGACATGGTCATATCCGACACCCTGGGGGACCATGCCGATCTGCTCTACGCGCAGACTCTCTCGCTCTTTGAGTTTGGACAGCAGACTGACCGAGATGACAGATACAGCCTCATTGTCCAGTGCGCTCTCACTGCGCTCCTCGTTCACGCCGACGTAGAGCAAAGGGACAAGTGCGGGGACGTCCGCGTCCATCAGATTCGGCGAACTCGCAGGTGGTGGTCCATTGCTGGACAGTGGATCGCCCACCGCCCCTCCCAGTAAACGGGAGGGTGCGTATGCGCCGCAAGCCAGCGGCTCTTGCAACGCTTGCATCCCACCTGCTAATAGTGGCACGACCAAGCCTTATCAAGAGGTCGCTGGCCCAGCCAACCACCTCAAAACACAAGCCATGAAGCGACAAATGGTGAACGAAGAATATAGCGACGGACCGCGAGGAGACGCATGTCGACCAAGGATCGACAGGATACCGGGCTACTTTTATGGAGCGCCCTAGGTGTCGGAATTTTACCCACGCTCCAAAAAAGCGAGCTATTTTGTGGACGGTCGGACATTCAAGACTGTTTCGTTTTCAAACGGAATACTATTTGGTGGGTGCATGATGGACGGCTGTGTCAACAGTTCATCTGCTGGGGCCGGAGGGCATTGGCCATCCGCGTCTGTAGCTCGGTGTTTGTGAATGTCTGCTCGTTCGCCATCCGGTGCACTATCGTGTCGAGAAACTCCTTCGTCAGCTCCTCTGTGCGCATGCTGTAAGGGAACGCCTTCTTCAGGTTCAGTCCCCTGCAAACAATGGCACACCCGCTGTATTCTCCGCACAGTGCAGTGAACGGTATTCGCTCCCCGCGCTCGAGCACACAGACTCGCAGTTTGCGCTTGTCGAGTGCAAGCGTCCGAGCGCACGCGGAACCACCAGGCCCGGACCCTATGACGACTGCGTCGAAGACATCGTCGTTAGATGGTCGGAAACCACCGGTTCCCGCGGCCGTCCCTACTGAGAAAATATCAGAAGCTGCGCGCCTCTCCGGAGCAGACCCCATGCGAATCCGGGAAACATGATGGTATGCCATCCGCTCGCCACCAGCCTGTCCACCAAATATACGACATCGACGGCTTATTAATGTCTCGCTATCCTACTCACGAGACAACGGAGACTACATGGCGCAGAGCAATCACCATGGACTACGTCGACCACTTGACCCCGAAGAGCATCCTAGAGGAGTTCCAGTCCCACTGCACCGCGCTGCGCAAATCGTACTCAGCCCGCAAGTATGCCGTCGTGCTGCGCAACGTGGTAGAGGACAAGCAAGACCACGAGACCAGCAGTGTGGAAGACATGCTTGGGCGGAGGCAGCCGGCGGACGTCTACAACGGAGACGTAAACCTACGGACCCTTCGGCTTCTTCTTAAGATGATCGACAACCGCGGATGGGAACGGCAATACAACTTTTATTCACACCTTACACCAACGTGCCTTCTAACCCAACACCCAATCCGCGTCGCAGTTCGGATCATCAAGTGCAGTTCCACTCCGCGTTCGAGCGCTGCGTCGCGCGCGTCCTCTACAAGAACGAGTGGGCGACTCAACGACCGGCCATCATGAAGCACAACAACTGGAAGACGTGCTCGTCGGAAGTGATGGTAAGCACTCCAAGACGTTTCGGGAAGACATTCAGGTACGCAACAACGTTTCCTTGCAGTCTTGTAGCGTTTCTGACTCTTGTCGTGTCGCGCGCAGCATCGCAATATTCACCGCCTGTCTGGCTCTCTCCATGGGCTGCGAGGTCGTCATATTCAGGTTCGTTCCCGCCACAGCCACTGGATACTCTCACCGACAGACTTGCACTGTTTTCCTGAATCTGCGTTCACCGCGGCATGTTGTCTAACTTAGCGATTCCCTCGTGCGCTCGCAGTCCGGCCCGTCGCGCGAGCCGTAAGCTTCTGGAACGAGTCGTTGAGTTCATCAGGGTGCTCGACTGCGAGGACCGCATCTGCGAGTTCAACCAGGTAAGCAACTCGCATGGCCTCGTTCTATTTTGAACATACGGACAACTTTCTTTGCATTCACAGGAATCCTGCCGCGTCGATGCTTACAATGGCAGGAAGTCACTCGTCCGGTCGTTCCCGAGCAAAGTTGGGGTGAGTATATTTGCTTTCTCAAACACAAACTCGAACCCGGGGGTGGTGGAGGAGAGGACCCCCCCCGCGTGCCCTTTGCCCTGCCTACCAGCCCGCCTCGAGCCCACACACAACAAACACAACAACGAGTACAAGTCGGAGATTCTACTGGCGTGGCGGATAGCACCAGGTCTTGCGGTGGTGGCAGCTGTGGCACAGCAGGTCACACTTGTTCATCTCGGCGTCCAGGATCTCCCGGAACCCCGGGCGTCCAGCGCAGGGCGGTTGGTGTGGTTATCCACAAGCCCGAACACGCCGCCTTGCTTGCCGACGAGCGTGTCTTTGTTCTGGACGTCGGCCTGCTTGCGGGCGTCGACTCACCCTCGGGAAACAGGTTGGGCGGACGTGTGCCCTTTGGAATGGCCGCCGTGCCGGCGGCGGAAAGCAAGTAGTTGTGGATTGTTTTGTTGGCGGTGTTGTTCACCACCTGGGCAGCGTCGGACCGGGACCGCTTTCCGCACGAGCTGTACGGTACTCGTCGTTCATGCTTTCGTTGTCTGCGTTGTTGTTGTTGTATTACGGCCAGAGACCGTTCAGGCACGGGCCATCTGAATTGCCTTATTTGGTAACATCCGGGAGATCGTGCGGAGATCGTTTGGTGCCGGTCGAGTGCCGGTCAAGTGCCGCTTTGGGGGGCTCAAGCCGGCACTCGACTCGGACCAAAGTCCGGTAACGTGCCGGGTACCGGCACTCCACCGGACATGTAACGGTCGAGGCAGGTGCCTAAGTTAAACCGCCAGAATCCAAACTGCATCTACCTGGAGATCGTGCGGAGATCGTTTGGTGCCGGTCGAGTGCCGGTCAAGTGCCGCTTTGGGGGGCTCAAACCGGCACTCGACTCGGACCAAAGTCCGGTAACGTGCCGGGT
>Ga0129324_10002621_pt1 | contig 10926 bp, 13 predicted proteins | sample CPBDNA_7_FD_96879 | JGI IMG/M metagenome (GOLD analysis project Ga0129324, IMG submission 96879) | Freshwater to marine salinity gradient microbial communities from Chesapeake Bay, USA - CPBay_Spr_15_0.2_DNA | ecosystem: Environmental > Aquatic > Marine > Coastal | place: USA: Chesapeake Bay... | reverse complement strand
CGTGAAACTCCAAAGGAAGTCGCAAAATCTGAGGGTTAAGTCACTTGCAGAGTGCGGTTTTAGCTGAATGAAATTATTTCTGGGCGCCATAGTAGGAATTTTCCTACTATGGCTTTTCAGTTTATTCGTCGTTCAACCTTTCATGATTCCCAGTGAATCAATGCAACCCGCACTCAATCCAGGTGATCGCATTCTGGTTAATCGAACAGCCTTTTGGTCAACACCCATTTCCCGCGGTGACCTAGTGGTCTTTGACGGCGCAGACAGTTTTAGTTCGGAATCGGGTGAGTTCGTGAAACGGGTTGTGGGAGTTTCGGGTGATCGTGTTGTGTGTTGTACCGACTCCGGAAAAATAAGTGTTAATGGTGTCCCCATTGCCGAAGGTTCTTATCTCTATCCCGGGGATGCCCCAAGCGAATTGAGCTTTGACGTGTTGGTCCCAGAAGGGAAGCTCTGGCTACTGGGTGATCACCGGTCACAATCTGCAGACTCGCGATCCCACCTAGGGGATCCGGGTGGTGGCTTTGTATTAGAGTCTAAGGTTGTGGGGCAGGCAAGCCTCATCATTTGGCCACCAGCACGGTGGCAATGGCTTGATTCGCACTCATTCAAGGAGATGGTGGACTAGTGGCAGTTTCGGCCCACGACGATTCACCAAAGAGTGACTCGAACGATCACGATGAGGCTCATGGGAGAAAGAAGAAAAAACCTTCCTTTTTTCGCAGCGTTGTTGAGTTTGTTGTAATAGTTGTTATCGCACTCGCTCTTGCGGCAGGTATTCGGACCTTTGTCGCGCAGCCTTTTTTCGTTCCTAGTGGCTCGATGGAACAAACACTCCAGATTGATGACCGTGTCATTGCGGCTAAAATTGCAACTCAGGTTTCGGGTATTAAGCGGGGCGAAATCATGGTTTTCAAGGACCCAGGAAATTGGTTGCCCCCTATGCAACAAAACAGTGACGGGTGGCGGTCTGCAGTAGCCAAGGCGTTAACTTTTGTCGGTTTACTGCCAAGTGACTCAGGAGATGATTTAGTAAAACGGGTGATCGGAATTGAAGGTGATCAGGTGGCCTGCTGCGATCAAGAAGGTCAGATTGTTCTCAATGGGGTTTCTCTGGATGAGAGCTCGTATGTCAATGGACCCACCGACCAAATTCTTTTTGATGTCACAGTTCCGAAGGACTCCATGTTCGTGATGGGTGACAACCGAGCCAATTCCGCAGACTCTCGTTTTCATCTTGATCAAAATAATGGAGCAATTCCCAATGAGAACGCGGTAGGAAGGGTATTTACGGTTGTCTGGCCGTTGTCCCGAATATCCATAGAGACCATTCCCGAGATTTTCGGTAATCCCGCTATTGCCGCTGGCAATGAATTCGGAAAGTGACGAGCGCTACTTCAGTGCCAAGACCGAGTTTGCGTTTGGAACGATCACTTCTTCGAGCGGGTCATTCGATGGTCGGGGGAATCGATGAAGTGGGGCGTGGCCCGTTGGCCGGTCCAATTTATGTCGGACTCGTTGTCATCGGTGCTGATACGCCTGCGGCGCCTCGAGGAGTGCGTGATTCAAAATTGACTAAGCCGGCAGAGCGCATGCAACTGGCTAATTTGGTCAAAAACTGGGCGTGGTCAACGACAGCAAGTGTGGATGCTCAGTTCATTGATCGTTTTGGATTGACGCAGGCACTTCGGGAGTGTGTCAACATCGCGTATGGAAATGCTCAGCGAGAAGGCATGGCACCATCCGTAATTATTCTTGATGGAACCCACAATTTTTGTGATCCAGACCTACCGCTTTCTGTGTTGACCCGAAAAAAAGCAGACCAAAACGTGTCCTGTGTTGCCGCTGCAAGCATTATTGCCAAGGTAGAACGTGATGAATTCATGCGTGAGCGGTCCATTGAATTTCCTGACTATGGTTGGGAGCGAAATAGCGGATATGGAACCCGTGAGCATCAGGAAGCAATAAAGCGCTTCGGAGTCACGGAATTGCACCGTTCTAGTTTCTGTCATTGATTCGTTATCCACAGTAAATAACTCGGGCTTTCGCAAGTCAATCAACTTGGCGAGGGTTAACCCATGAAACAAAAAGACGCCCTCGGCAAATACGGGGAAGAATTGGCCGCTAGATACCTGTCCAAAAACGGAATGGTAATTCTCGAACGCAATTGGCGCTGTGATCTTGGCGAGATCGATGTCATCGCGCGAGATAAAGACGAGCTAGTTATCTGTGAAGTAAAAACCCGTCGGACTACATCTTTTGGCGAACCGACTGAATGTGTCACGCCACGGAAAGTGAGGCGAATGCGTGGACTTGCACTTCGCTGGCTGGACACCAGATCATTGAGTCCTCGCAATATTCGTTTTGACGTTGTCGGAATTCTTGCGCCTATTGTGGGTCCTCCAACGATTACTCATATTCGGGGTGTCTGACGTGGCATTAGCCCGGTCCTTAGGTGCGGTTGTTTCGGGAGTTTCGGGTCACCTGGTTCAAGTGGAAGTGGATCATTCGCAAGGTCTGCCCACCGTGGGTCTTGTGGGTTTGCCTGATGCGTCGGTAATTGAGTCGAAACACCGAGCTAAAACTGCGATAGTCAACTCCGGACTCAGCTGGCCAAAGGGACGGGTAACTATCAGTCTCTCACCTGCAGAGCTGCGTAAGCATGGAGCAGGACTTGATCTTGCAATCGCAATGGGCATCTTGGGCTCTACGGGACAAATTGATCGTGAACTCATTGCCAATACGGTCTTTCTAGCGGAACTGGGGCTTGACGGATCACTGCGAAGTGTTCCGGGGGCCTTACCATGCGTTATCGCGGCAGCCCAGTCAGGAATAAAGTCCGTGGTTTTACCCCTTGGAAATATTGCTCAATGCCAGATCGTTCCTGCTGCCTGTTCGGTTGCCTGCTCTGACCTTAATCACGTGATTGCGTATCTGCGTGGCGAGCGCGAACCGCTCCCACCGGGTACAGCAAGAGATCCAGATTTTACAGACTTTTTTGACCTATCTGATGTCATGGGCCAAGAGGAGGCTCGTTGGGCACTTGAAGTGGCAGCGGTGGGTCGCCACAACCTATCGATGATCGGATCGCCAGGTGTGGGGAAGACTTTGCTCGCTCAACGCATCTCGGGAATTTTGCCACCATTAACGGAAGATGAAACTCTGCAAGCAACGGCGATCCATGCTGTTGCCAGTCCCCTCACCTGTAATAACCCGATCACACGCCCACCTTTTGAGGCGCCTCACCATTCCGCCACCATGGCCGCACTCGTGGGCAGTGTGCATGGTCACAGAGTCACGCCCGGAGCGTTGACTCGTGCACATCATGGTGTGCTATTTCTCGATGAAGCACCGGAGTTCTCCCGCAATGCACTTGAGGCTTTACGCCAACCACTTGAGTCCGGGCAGATTGCATTGAGCCGATCCTCATGGACGGGTCTGCTCCCTGCCAAATTTCAACTTATTTTAGCGGCGAATCCATGCCCGTGTGGAAATGCATTGACCGATTCTCCAAAGGCGTGCGGGTGTGCGTCTGTGGCGCTTCGCAAATACACAATGCAGGTATCAGGCCCCTTGCGCGATCGAATTGACATAAATATTTTGATACCGACTTTTCGTGGGGCAGGTATAGGAGAGTCCAGTGCTGTTGTTCGAGAACGTGTTACAGCCGCGCGTGAACTCTCGGCACAGAGATTCAGGGATTTTCCATGGTCCACAAATTCAGAAGTACCCCCGGCCTCACTTCGAGTAAATTTTCACCCAGAAGCTGGTGGAGCCGAGTTACTCAATTCCTATGTGGGTCATTCAGGTGGATTGCGGGGGAGTCATCGAGCACTGCGAGTCGCATGGAGCCTTGCCGATCTAGCAGGTCACCAGCGCCCAACACGTGAGGACGTTGCACTTGCCATTCACCTCCGCAATTCAGAGATGGCGATGGCCTCCTCATGAAAATCACTTCCGAGTTCGGTGCATTCATTGCACTTGCACATTTATGTGAGCCAGCCGACGAGGGGATCAACAAAAGGCTTGCCCTGGGAACTTCACCCGTTGAAGTGTTAGAAATGTTGAGCACAACGGGTTTTCCCCGAAGGGATAATGCTGCATTCCTACATAAACTCGATGCCTTAAACATCGAGGCCGAGTTGGAATTCGCACAGAAAATTGGTGCCCGAGTTCTCACTCGTGGTCATGAGGGTTGGCCAACCCAACTGAACTCCCTCGGGGCCGCGCAGCCTTGGGCACTGTGGGCAATGGGATCAATTGATTTTCGCGTGGTAGCACTGTCATCGGTCACCATCGTCGGTACGAGAGCGTGTACGCCCTACGGGGCGGGAATCGCAAGTCAATGGGCTGCTGATCTTGGCACGTGGGGGACGAGTGTCTTTTCAGGAGGGGCCCTTGGGATTGACTCGCATGTGCATCGGGGAGCACTATCCGTCGGCACTCCGACGGTTGCAGTTCTGGCCAGTGGGGTTCATGCTCGATACCCATCAAGCCACGAGCATCTGTTCACACAGATTATTGACAGTGGTGCAATTATTAGTGAGTCACCACCACGTGAGCCGGCCAAGAAAAGGCGCTTTCTTGCTCGCAATCGAATACTTGCCGGTCTTACCAAGGCGACATGTGTCATTGAAGCCACGGATCGAAGTGGTACAAGTTCAACAGCCCGAGAGGCATTGAATATGAATCGAATTGTTGCTGGAGTTCCGGGGTCTATTCATTCACCGACTTCACTCGGCGTTAACAGGCTCCTAAAGCATAAGGATGTGCATGTTGTGACCTCTAGCGCTGACCTTCAAGAACTCGTAAGTGGTTTCAATCCACTAAAAAAGAGCCTAGTTTGTAAAACTGGCGGTGGTGAGGACTCTCGTAGGGCCCACGATTGGCGTGAACTGAGTGAGACCGACTACGAAATATGGGAACTGCTACCCAAACGCGTGGGAATCGGTATTGACGTCCTGTCGCAAAAGACTGGCAGATCACGACTCAACCTGCTTGCTCGACTGAGTGAATTACACTTGACCGGTTTTGTTGAGAACACCGAAGGCAACTGGCGCAAGTCTTTCTAGCCGATATGCGCGGTGTTGAGGAAACTTCATGGATTTTTTGGTCCTACCCGCGAGCCGTTCCCGCATTGACATGACTTATTGATCATCATGGTGTCATGAGTGGGATTGCGGCCGAGTGGAATGTCGAAGTGGAGGCCTTCCTTGGTTATCTCAGTGGCGCCCGAGGTCGCAGTGGCAATACGGTGCGTGCCTATCGAAATGACTTGAGTCAATTATTCCATTCCATGCCCGACATTACGTCCGTCAGAGATCTGAGTTTAGTTGATCTTCGAGCTTGGCTGGCTGACCTTCATCGAAATGGATGTGCACGGTCCACGATCGCTCGAAAGGCTGCGGCAGCTCGGGCCTTTACTTCTTGGGCACTACAACGTGGAATCATTGAAGTGGACCCAGCGCTTCGCCTCGCAAGTCCATCCGTGCCGAAAACCCTCCCAGCGGTATTGACTCAAACCCAAACGTCAGCCTTGTTGGATCGAGATATTGATGTGAATAATGTGATTCATGTCAGGAACCAAGCCATTTTGGAGTTGCTTTACGCAACAGGTATTCGGGTCGCAGAGTTGTGCAGCGCAGATATTGGTGATCTCGATTCACATCGCAGGGTGATTCGCGTTGTCGGCAAAGGCAACAAAGAACGGATGGTGCCGTATGGAGTTTCTGCCCAGATTGCGCTCGATCGTTGGTGTGTTTTTCGTCGGCACATTGCGGTAGGTACACAATCACTATTCGTGGGAGCGCGAGGTGCTCGCATAGATCAAAGAGTGGTTCGCACTGTGGTGAATAAGTCGACAAAGGCGGTAACCGGTCACAGCCTGTCGCCACACGCACTTCGCCACACAGCCGCGACTCATGTTCTTGAGGGAGGTGCGGACATGAGGGTTGTCCAAGAGTTCCTCGGCCATGCGTCCATGGCTACAACCCAGCGTTATACGCACGTCAGCGTTGAGAGGCTCCGGAAGACTTTTGAAACTGCTCACCCACGATCAGGTTCCGATTCGAAACCAAGTTCGGTTGAAGCAGCGCAGTCGAACGCCACAGAATTGCAGGATTGAGGTACCGAGGAGTTGGTTCCTCCATGACTTTTAGCCCGAGATGCAAGCATCTGTCTTGGCAATGACCAGCGTTTCTGCTGGAAAAGTCCACGTGACCGATCACCATTCCAACGAATACGAAATTTCCCGCCTTCACTAGGGGGGTCACCGGTTCATATGTGGTCCGCACAGGGGTGCCTGAATCGATAACTGAACGTGATAACTCAATAGAAATTACTGGTTTTCCTGCTATTGATCCGGCAAATGAAACGATCCCCGAACCCACAGCAGTGACCCGGTGTCCTTGGCTTGCAGGAAAATCAACCCCTCGGTGTCCAGGGCCAAATGGTGAGGTGGGCGGGTCAAATCCAGAGATAATCGCCCCACGGGAAACACCGGGCAGTGGTAGCCCCCATCGGGGCTGGTCTGAGGCAACGGCGCTCGGCATCGAGGCTAGGAGAGGGAGAATCCCCAATACCGAAATCACGACCATCCATGGGGGAATTTTCATGTGCTCAGCCTTGCCCAACGATCTACCCTTTCACCATGATCCATTGGGGATTGTGACCTGCGGGCCACTTGCGCTGTGAACTGTGGATGCCCGTACACTCGGGGTGCACCGCAGATGAGTAACCCGTTACTTGAATGGGGTGCAAATACGCGTGACTTAATCCGGTAGTCCGGCCGCGCCTTGAACGGTTCACAGCTAGCTGTGGGTGCAAGGGCGAAGTCACCAGGGGAGTTACATCAGTAATTCCAAACAACCGTGAGCGGCGAAAGCCGCATTATGGGCGCGTCGCGCCTGCAAGGAGTACCACAATGGCAACAGTAACAATGCGCCAACTACTCGACAGTGGCGTTCACTTCGGGCACCAAACCCGCCGATGGAACCCAAAAATGAAGCGCTTTATCTTCACTGAGCGCAATGGCATTTACATCATCGATTTGCAGCAATCACTTTCCTACATTGACAACGCATACGAGTACGTCAAGCAGACGGTCGCTCACGGTGGCAGCATAATGTTCATTGGTACCAAGAAGCAGGCCCAAGAAGCAATTGCTGACCAAGCCACTCGCGTCGGAATGCCCTATGTGAATCACCGCTGGCTTGGTGGAATGCTCACGAACTTCCAAACGGTGCACATGCGTCTTCAGCGTCTCAAGGAACTTGAAGTCATTGACTTCGATGACGTTGCAGGATCGAATCTGACGAAAAAGGAACTGTTGGTACTTCGCCGAGAGAAAATCAAGTTGGAGCATGTTCTTGGTGGTATTCGTGACATGGTAAAAATCCCGAGCGCAGTGTGGATTGTTGACACCAACAAGGAACACATCGCAGTTGGCGAAGCCCATAAATTGAAGATTCCTGTTATCGCGATGCTCGACACCAACTGCGACCCTGACGTTGTCGATTATCCAATCCCAGGGAATGACGACGCAATCCGCGCAGTTGCACTCCTTACCCGCGTGATCGCGGATGCAGTAGCTGAAGGCCTCATGATTCGTGCTGGTGGAGCTAGCACTGAAGCTGTTGAGCCACTGGCCGAATGGGAACGCGAATTACTCGCAGGATCAGAGGCTGTGGCCGTTGAAGCCCCTGCGGCTGAAGTAGTTCTCGAGGCTGAAGTAGTCGCGCCACTAACTGAAAACTAAATTCCCCAATGGGTTGAAAAGCCCACACGATCATTGAGAAAAGGACACCCAAGAACATGTCAAGTATTAGCGCCGCTGACGTAAAGCGTCTGCGCGAAGCAACATCTGCAGGAATGATGGAATGCAAAAAAGCACTCGTCGAAACAGATGGTGATTTTGATAAGGCCGTTGAAGCATTGAGAATTTCTGGTGCAGCTAAGGCAGCCAAGCGGGGGGCCGAGCGCACCACGTCAAACGGAATCGTTGCTGCAGAAGGCAACGCACTGATTGAACTGTTATGCGAGACTGACTTTGTTGCCAAGAGTGTGGATTTCTTGACTCTCGCGGACCAGCTTGCCTCGGCCGCCAACGCACATCAGGTCACTGATGCAGACGGCCTTCTTGCTGCGAAATTGGCAAATGGCGAAACCGCAGCGGACGCAATTGGTGGTCTCGCTGGAGTCATTGGAGAAAAAGTCGAACTGGGTCGAGTCAGCGTGCTGGAAGCACCTGTGGCCCTTTACCTACACAAGCGGGCATCGGATTTGCCACCTCAGGTTGGTGTTCTGGTTGCCTATCAAGGCGATGAGGCCGCGGCCCGAGGTGTGGCAATGCAGATCGCTGCTATGCGTCCGTTGTATCTAACCCGCGAAGACGTACCCGCAGAAATCGTTGAAAACGAACGACGAATCGCCTCGGAGACCGCCAAGGAAGAAGGCAAACCTGAAGCGGCCATGCCAAAAATTGTCGAAGGTCGGGTTAATGGCTATTACAAGGACGTAGTGCTCCTTGAGCAATCAAGTGTGACCGATAGTAAAAAGTCGGTGGCGCAGGTCCTGGCTGATTCGGGCACGACGGTTACAGCCTTCGCTCGATTTGAACCAGGCCAATAGCGCACCGACCGGAATCAAGGGAGATTGAACGTGAGAGAGCCTTCGGCATCAGTTCAATCAACGCTTGAGGGAACGATTGACACGTGGCCGCTCGCCCCTGAAGGTGGTTGGAAACGAGTTCTGCTCAAACTCAGCGGCGAGGCTTTTGCAGGGGACGGTTCATTGGGAGTGGATCCCGATGTTGTTGGCTCAATCGCCCGACAAATCGCTTCAGTCGTCAACTCCGGCATAGAGGTTGCGGTAGTTATCGGTGGGGGCAACTACTTTCGGGGTGCGCAACTGTCCGAGCGTGGCATGGAACGTGCCCGGGCTGATTACATGGGGATGCTTGGGACAGTCATGAACTGTCTCGCCTTACAGGATTTCTGTGAAAAAGCAGGGATAGACACCAGAGTTCAGACAGCAATAACCATGGGCCAGGTTGCCGAGCCCTACATTCCGCGAAAGGCCATGCGTCACCTCGAAAAGGGTCGAGTGGTGATTTTTGGGGCTGGACTTGGTCAGCCGTATTTCTCGACCGACACCACCGCCGCACAACGTGCACTTGAGATCGGTGCGGAGGTCGTACTTATGGCAAAAGGCGTCGATGGCGTCTACGACAGTGACCCGCGCACCAATCCTGAAGCGGTCAAATTCGACGAACTCACTCCGGCCCAAGTGTTAGCACAGGGGCTGAAAGTCGCAGACGCTACTGCCATTAGTTTGTGTCAAGACAACGATCTGCCGATCGTCGTGTTCAATTTATTGAAAGAGGGAAATATTGCCCGCGCCGTTCGTGGCGAGGCAATTGGAACACTAATTAGTAACTGAACCAGTGCACTTTCGAAAGGAATTGGAATGAGCGAGGATATTGACGTAGTGCTACTAGAAGCTACGGGAAAAATGGATAAAGCGATCTCTGTTGCCCGGGAAGACTTCAGCACGATTAGAACTGGACGGGCAACACCAGCCATGTTTAACAAAATCAATGTTGATTACTACGGAACGTTCACCCCGCTCAACCAACTCGCCTCATTTGTGACCCCTGAAGCGCGAATGATTCTAATTACTCCTTATGACAAAGGTGCTGCGGCTGGAATTGAAAAGGCGCTCCGCGACAGCGACCTTGGCATCAATCCAACAACGGACGGAAATGTCATCAGGGTTGCATTGCCACAATTAACGGAGGAGCGGCGCAAGGAATACATTAAGTCGGCCCGAACCAAGGGCGAGGATGCCAAGATTTCGATCCGGAATATTCGTCGCGGTGCCAAGGAAACCCTCGAGGCAATGCAAAAAGATGGCACGGCAGGTGAAGACGAAGTTCGGCGAGCTGAAAAAACGCTCGATGAAGTCACACACAAGCACACCGAGCACATTGATGAAATTCTTAAAAACAAAGAAGCAGAACTGCTCGAGGTTTAATTCATGAGTGAAAACCCCGGAATTAAGGCAGGCCGCAACCTTCCGGCCGCCATAGCTTCTGCGGTCGTGCTCGCCATTCTTGTGATCGTTTCACTTTTTACCATTAAATGGTTGTTTGGCGTTCTTGCCATTGTTGCCCTCTTAGTGGCTGTCCATGAATTCGTCACGGTGCTAAGGTCAAAAGGCATTCATGTTGCTCGCACTCCCGTTTATTTAGCAACCGTCGTAATCCCCGCAGTCGCTTATGTTTGGGGCTTTGAAGCCCAGCTCGCAACCACTGGAATTGCAATTTTGTCAGTCATGATCTGGAGGCTGCGAAAGGGTTCCGAAGGTTTCGTTGCTGACATCAGTGTCTCAGTGATGCTGGTTGCGTATCTGCCCTTCATGGCCGCCTTCCTGATGCTTTCACTTGCTGCCGACAACGGACCATGGCGTGTTTTGGTGTTCGTTCTCCTCACAGTGTCCAACGACATTGGTGGCTATGCCGTTGGTGTTTTCTTCGGCAAGCATCCCATTGCACCGCAGATCAGTCCCAAAAAATCATGGGAAGGATTGGCCGGTTCCATCGCATTACAGTCGATCGTTGGAATTCTTGCCTTCATGTTTATCTTCGATGCACCCTGGTGGCAGGGTCTGATTGCAGGGCTCGCTATGACGATTGGTGCTACGGGTGGAGACTTCATTGAAAGTGCCATCAAGCGTGATCTTGGCGTAAAGGATATGGGGACGATTGTCCCTGGTCACGGTGGCATTATGGACAGGTTGGACTCGCTCATTCCGAATGCATTCGTCTCCTGGGTTTTGTTTAGTATCTTTCTTGGAACAGGCATCTGATGCCGGCCCCGGGTGAGTTGGTTTTTGAGTCCCCCAAAAGAGGGAAGCCACCCATTCACT
>Ga0129324_10002620_pt1 | contig 10928 bp, 11 predicted proteins | sample CPBDNA_7_FD_96879 | JGI IMG/M metagenome (GOLD analysis project Ga0129324, IMG submission 96879) | Freshwater to marine salinity gradient microbial communities from Chesapeake Bay, USA - CPBay_Spr_15_0.2_DNA | ecosystem: Environmental > Aquatic > Marine > Coastal | place: USA: Chesapeake Bay... | reverse complement strand
GTAGAAATTATTATGAATAACGAAAAAATTGATTTAAAAAATCTATTAAAGAAAATAATATATAATTAGTAAGATGACGTATTGCTTAAATACAGTGCCTAAGATAGACGGATTGCTTTGTGATGGAGAAAATAGGAAAGACATTGCGAAATCACTAAATTTGAAGTACAGTGTTTGGAAACATAGTAATGGTGTAAATTATCATATTCTAAAGTATGACAAGGAGTGGTTGAGTGAAGAGCTAGTATACTCGGTCGGATTGTTACGTTCGCTGATTTTTAAGGACGATGGAACATTGGTGTGTTTTGCGCCACCCAAGTCATTACCCGTCGCGCATTTATCTGTTGACACGGTTTCGGAGACAGTTGTAGATGTTTCATCGTCATATATGGCGGAAACATTTGTAGCCGAGACATTTGTAGAAGGAACAATGATTAATGTATTTTATGAAACAGAAACAAATAGCTGGGAAATTGCTACACGTAGTAGTGTAGGAGGCAGAACCAGTTTCTTTATGGAAGACGGATTCAAGGAAGAAAATACATTTAGTTATATGTTTAATGAAGTTTGTTCGTATATTGGATTAGATTTACAGGATTTAAATAAGAAGTATGTCTACAGCTTTGTCATGCAGCATCCTAGAAATAGAATTGTAAAAATCATTAAGAAGATGTCACTATATTTAGTAAATGTATATCATATTGAAAACAATAAGACGATTCATATTGTTCCTATTGATAATAACACGGAACAATTCGGTATGAAGCCAAATACAGTAAACATAGTAAACAGTATTCCATTAAAGTCGCCCAATAGCTTGGCCAATTGTAAGGAAATAATGGCGTCGATGAATACATCTTATGACGTTGTAGGTGTAATGATTAAAAACAATTTTGGAAAGCGATGGAAATTTAGAAATCCTAATTATGAACACGTGCGTAAATTAAGAGGAAATAATCCAAAGCTTCAATATCAATATCTTACATTGAGACAATCCGGAATGATGACTGAATATTTACGATATTATAAGGAACATAGATCAGTGTTTAATGATTTTAGAGATATTATACACGCATATACGAATGAATTATTCAACAATTACATTCGCTGTTATATTAAGAAGGAGAAAGAACTGAAGGAATTCCCCGAAAAATTCAAGACACACATGTTTACACTTCATCATGAAATTTATTTGAAGAAGTTGATGCCTGAAAACCGGTATATTAACAAAGAAGAGGTGATTAAATATTTTAATAATTTATATCCAGCAAAGCAAATGTTTATTTTGAATTATGACATGAGAAAAAATCACATCGCAAGTAAGAAATACAGTATGACTGATACATCAAATATCAGTACCAGTACGAATACTAGTACGAATACTAGTACGAATGATAGCGTAGATGTTGTCCCGTAAATACAAATACAAATACAAATACAAATACAAATACAAATACAAATACAAATACACGAGATAAATCACACATCCTATTCCTATTCCTATTCCTATTCCTATTCCTATTCCTATTCCAATTCATAAAAAACAAAAACTAATATTACACTATTTTTTGTTTTTTTGATTCGCGTTATTCTATCAATCAATACTTGCGAGATCGCTTCGCTTTGTAGGACATCTTATTCTTTTTCATTTTTTTAGATTTGTGCGATTTTCTGACCTTTTTTGCCTGTTTCATTTTTTTAGACTTGTGTGTTTTTTTAGATTTCTTCCTTTTCCCTCCAGTTGTACTATTATTTCCATCAATCATTGTTTCACCTATCCATACCGGGTTATTAGACAAAATAACTTTTTCCCCTGTCCATCTTTCTCTAAATTCATTTGGATAAACATATTGTCTGTTGTGTTTTGACGAAGTATGTACTGTATATTTCGGGTCATTTTCTACTATCCACCCTAATTTAGTAGCGTCATCCAATGAAATAGAACGCAAGGTATTTTTTTCCAAGGCTTTTCGGATATCATTTCTTTTGTTAACATGTTCGTTTCGCTCTTTATTTTTTCGCTTGAATTCTTCGTGTGCTAGTTTATAGGTTTCATCGTTTCTATGAAATTCACCTAAATCATTACGATATTTCTGTATTTGAGATAGTATGGTGCTATCATTCGAACCATCGCCCTTTCGTTTTTTGATTCTGATATTCAAGTCACCATTTTCTTTGAACCAGGTTTTTTGCCATTCATGATCCAAACGATCTAAATCATAGGTTAATGATTGTTCATCATTAGGCATAGGATATATTTCTACAAATTGTATTTTATCTTTTTTTGGAACATAATCGTCGGGTACTCTTGTTTCTTCCGTCAATCTAGAGTCGTATGGCATTCTACCACGCTCAGTTACCATGTATCTACTAGTATCTGCTCTATATTTTGCTTCCGAACTCATACTCATAATTATATTATATATATTAGCGAATAAAAAAGAATTTATTTTTGTTCAAAAATACTCTTATTGTTTGTATTGGCTGTATACACCATTGGTTCCTGGAAGATATAACGTACCGAACAATACATCAGTCATGTATTCACCAAAATTATTCTTTGAATTCCTAATTGAATTATTCCTTGAACTTATTTTGAATATTTGTAAAGGTTGTAATAATGTCTTCAGCCGCATATGTCAAGTACTGTGAAACGGTAGTAGTATCTGAGACACTTCCAAATGCCATTCGAATAACACCCTTTGGAATATGTGGATGAGGTACGCGAAATCCAATAAATGACAACGTTTTATTACCATTATAATATTTTTCGTATAGGAAATACACGAGAGCATTGCCTAATGTATAATCTTCATTATGTAGCGTGATGGTGTATTCATTGGAAACCGTTGTATTTTCACTAATTTCAATGGGGACATCGCCCTTCTCAATCATCGAAATAAACTTTTTACATTTTTGTATCATGATATCACATGCTTTATACATAATCGAAAAGTTGGAAAATACACCGACCGTTTCAACAGTGAAATCAAAACTATCCGGAACTATAATACGTTTTGCATCGAGAAGAAACCAGTTTTGCTTTTCGTATTCAATATCTTCTTCGGGCGTCCCCGACTTGACTAAAACCTTTTTCTTGTCGTTCCAAACATCATTCGCCTTTACCGAATCCATAGTAGCCCCATATGCGCATGTAGACACTATATTATACATACCGTCCTGTTTAGCAGTCCCAAAATCCAAATAAGCATTAAATTGAATATGTTCTCCCTCGATATTTTCGGATAGTCTTGGACGCATTCTCGTAATCGGAATATAGTCACCGGTCAATGTATCTGGAGGGAAAATCTCCTTTACAGCCGTAGAAGATAAATATTTGTCGGTAGAAATATTTTTGATTTTAAAATTAGCAGTTGTTAATAGTTGAATAGTGTCCGTATCATTTTTCTCATCTACCTCGACCGTATATTCTTGATATGGGAAATCATCATCTGTAATATGAATAGGAACACAACCAAGACGTTGCTTAATAATTTCATTGTTGAGACGAGTAGTATTTATAGTAATGTTAACCTTACTTTCGTTATGTGGAAAAGTTCTAAAAACGATCGTAGGAATGTCAGACAATACAATTCTTCTCAATGAATTTGCTAAACTATGATTGATGTTGGTCATAGTAAATTTCAGTGTATTACTTTCTTCGCCGTTGATTTTAATAATAGGGTCCATCATCTTAACTATATATATTGTTATATTTATTGTTTATATTATTATATCAATTTTTTATGAAATTATTGAAAAATATTTTCATTCCCCGATAAATAAAATATTTAGCAAATAATAAGTTTAAATATATGTTAAATAAGTAGTTTATTAGTATAATGAGTTGTATATTGTATTATAGTAATTATTGCGATAAATGTAAAAATATTTTACGAACAATTGGAAATAGCGAATTGAAGAAGGATATTCATTTTATTTGTATTGACAAAAGGGTAAAAAGTCCTGAAAATGGCGCCATATACGTGATTTTAGAAAACCAACAAAAGGTCATACTGCCCCCTCAAGTACAAAAGGTACCAGCCATGTTATTGTTAAAAGAAGGCAACAAGGTTATATTTGGAAACGAGATAACTGACAAGATAAAACCGAGAGAAGAATATGTAAATGCCAAAGCCAGTGGATTTAATGGCGAACCCACAGCATTTGCTTTAGGAAACGATAATGTAGGTGGCTTTGGTGTAGCAAGTGATAGCTTTAGTTATTGGGACCAAGATAGTGATGAGTTATTGGCAAAAGGAAATGGTGGAACGAGGCAAATGTATAATTATGCGACTGTGGATTATAAAATGTCAATAGAAACACCACCAGACACATGGAGTCCGGATAAAATCAGTGAGAATTCCTATAAAGATATGGAAGAACAGAGAAATAATGATTTGCGATTACAGCAACAAGGCAAACCTCATACGTGATCGTAAAACATTTTAGTGTATAACATGTAGCAATGTATCTATAAATAGATTGAAATAAGTTTCGTTGAGTAACAAACTACCACCCGGTCTGGGATTGATTTCAAATATTTATATCTTATCAACGGATACGAAAACTGTATTTGAATTCTCATAAAAAGGGTTTAAAAATAAAAATTTACAATAATAAAAATGGATAAATCGACTATTTTAAAGGCATTTAACAACCAATTTGAGGAGTTTTTGGAAGACGTAGAGGTGTTATTTCCAAATAACACTGATATTAAAACTTCCAAGACTGGCTTGACCATGCTAAGAAAGGCGAATCCAAAAATGATTGTCTCAGTCTGGTATAGGTATATCTGTTTAAAATATGAGGATGAAATCGAAAAGGAGAATTTGGAGTATTTTTTAACCAAGGATTATTCGTCAGATTTAAAAATGGATGAAGGCGCTGCTAACAAAGTGCTAGAGGATATTGACAAAATCAGGGAGCCTTTACGACACTTGGATGCGGGAAATAGAAAAAAAACAATTCAATATTTGAAGAATTTAAACCAGTTGTCGAAAATATATAACAATTGAGTTAAATTAATTTACTTTTAGTTTGATTTAAACATAAATGATTAGTTTATTTATAGATGTCTAAATCAAGCAAAGACCAAGATAATTCAACCGAAATAACCGAAGATTTTGTAAAGGTTGTTTACGATTTAATAAACGATATTTTATTTGCGTTTCCAGAATTTAAACAAGGTCTACATTTAGACTTACATAATATTAAGGAGACTAAAGATGAAGATAGTGTTCAAGCAGTGTATGAACATATAAAACGTGTGTTTCCCGAAAGATTTTTTGATATTTTGTACAAGAATGAGGATATGTTCTCAAATAGTGAGATAAATACGGAGTTCTTGCCAGGAATAGATTTCAAGGATTTATGGAAAGCTGATATTAGTGATAATACAAAGGATACCATATGGAAGTATTTACAGATCATTTTATTTTCCGTGATTGGAAAGGTAAATTCACATGAATCATTTGGCGACGCTGCGAAATTATTTGAGGCGATAAACGAGGACGAGTTAAAGAAAAAATTGGAGGAGACCATGAATAATTTACAAAACATGATGGGTGAAGATGGACCCATTGATGTATCTGGTATAAATTTGGACCAGTTACCTAAACCAGACGATATTCAAGACCATATATCTGGATTATTAGACGGTAAATTAGGCAAATTAGCAAAGGAGATAGCGGCTGAGACGGCGGCTGAGTTAAATATAGACGCCGAAAATGCGACCTCTGTGAATGATGTGTTCACAAATTTATTTAAGAATCCTGGAAAACTAATGAGTTTAGTACAAAATGTGGGAGGGAAACTAGATAGTAAGATTAAATCTGGCGAAATAAAGGAGAGTGAATTGATGCAAGAGGCAAGCCAGTTATTGAGTAAGATGAAAGATATTCCTGGTATGGGAGATATTCAATCGTTAATGAAAAAAATGGGCATGGGTAGACGAGGGGGTGGGGGTGGTGGAAGCGATGGAAGCGATGGTGGTGGTGGATTAGACGATTTAGCCAATCTAGGTAAAATGATGGCTAATATGGGTGGTTTAGGTGGCGGAAAGTTGAATTTAGGTGCCATGTCAAACGCATTAAATCAAAATATGAAGAAAATGGAAACAAGAGAAAAGATGGTTCAGAGAGCCAAGGATAAATCCGCGCAAAAGAAATTAGAGATGGAAACTCAACAGAATAGGTTGGCTAATTTGCCTGACACGAAGCCTCTAACTGATAATGAGCTTGAGGAGCTGGTTTTTTCCATAGAAGGAGAAAAACCAGAAAAATCTATGAGAACGAACAAAACGTCATTAAGCGACAAATCTACAAATAATGACAGCGAGAATAAAATGAAGAAAAGTAAAAAGAAGGGGAAAAAATAAAAAATAAATAAATAAGAATATATATATGTCAACAGAAAACACTAATATTTGGTTAAACAATCCGCTAGTATTATTAAAAAAAGAACAAATAAATCAAATATGGCCAAAAGAAAACATGAACAGAAATGAAAAAATAAATGCCATTACGAGATTGGTGATATTGTTGTCTATTTTAGGGTTTTTAGTAACCCAAAACTACAACTTTTTTATAACCGGTGTTGTAACTTTAGGTGTAATAATTGGGCTTTATTATGCTAGAAGAGGAGGAGAATATAAAAGCAGTAATGATAATGATGTAGGAAGTTCCTCTTCCTCCGTAGAAGGATTTACCAATCCAAAAGTTTACAAGGCTTTGAAGGATAATTTTACAAATCCGACCCAGACAAATCCGTTGATGAATGTATTATTACCTGAAATTCAAGACGAACCTAAGAGGAAAATGGCTGCACCGGCATATAATAAGGCAGTTGAAAAGCAAATAAATAATAGAACAGAAGATTTTATCGTATCAAATTTTGATAATGATCCTGAGATTAAGAAGAAATTATTTTCTAATTTAGGAGATAGTTTGGAATTTGAAAATTTTGGACAATATAATTTTTATGCGACTGCGAATACAAGAGTTCCCAACGACCAAAAGAGTTTTGCCGATTTTTGTTATGGAGATATGATATCAGGTAAGGAAGGAAATGACTTTGCTTTAATGAAAAATAATCCCCGAATCGGATCTATTGTTGGACAGAGTTAATTGTTGGACAGAGTTAACCGTCGACCTATTCTATTCCTTTATTTTGATTGTACCGACTGCAAAAATATTATACGAGTAAAAAATAAATAAATATTTAAGAAAAATATTATTAAATATATATATATAAATGTCTGCTTTTACAAAAGACTTCACATTTGATAGTTTAACAAGAATCGGTGATGATAGTTGTGGATTGAGTCAAAGAAATATCCAAAATACAGTTCAATCCAATTATCTATTAACGAACTTTTTCTCTCAAGACTGTGGTATGAAGAGGCCCATAGAGTTTGCTACAACCCAGCCAAACATTAATTTCAAAGGAGGATATCAGGTAGGTGCCGGTGGATGTAACATTGATTCTAACAGCGATTTGTTAATTGGTACCATCAATACTCACCCCAAGTGTCGTATCAGTTTGTATGAGCGTCCATTTAAAACGGTGCCATTTTTGGGTCGCGGTTCCTCCAATCCTGTTTTGGAATCACATATTCAACAAGGCGACATGATAACCAATAAGAAGAGCATTAACACCACTACTGAACAATCATACATTCCTTATTTGAATTATCCTTTGTTGCCTTCCATTGAGAATTCTATTACTAATCCTGCCAATTTAGTAGAAGGTGTGGCTGCTGAAGGGTGGATTCGTGGTGGGGTTCCTTCAAGAGAGTTACAAAAGGACAAGGATTACAAGTCTGGACATTCTTCTGGTCAATATTAGAAATAATAGGAAAAAGTAATAGGAAACACAATGGGAAATAAGGGTTTAAAAATAAATGGATAATTTATGTAAATGTGTGATCTAGCGTTAGATTATATATGTACATACAAAATGATAACAGAGGAAGAAGAAGACGAAAAAGGGTTGAGTGTACTAATGTACAAAATTCAATATTTACAGTTATTTGGACTAACTGAATTTGACGAAACAGTTATAGACCAAAAGTTGGAAGCTCTTTATAAGCAACTTGAGAATGAGCCGTTTTTAGATGAGCTGTTTGAATTTCATACTTATAAAGGGTATATGGCAAAGGAATTCATGTTTAGAACCATGTTTTCTTACGATTATTTTGATTTATTCCACAAACTATTATATAATTACTTTAATAAACTGCCAATTGAGAATAGTCTTCATAACTTGAAAGAATACTTGAAGGTAACTATAGACGAACGAACGAGTGAAAGGACGGAGTAATTCATTTAACAACTTACTTATATGTGTAATAATGGAACAAACCGTAGGATTAAGAATAGAACAAAATAAAAATATATTATACTATAATATACTATACAAATATGGCTTCAACACGTAATAAAAATATGCCAAATGATTACTGTCTTCAACAACGTAGTTATATGGACTCGCGAAATTATGCTGAATATACGTATTCACAATTAGGGCGTGCTTATAACAACGCCTTACCTACGATGGGAATAACACCAAGTCATATGCCTAGGGAAGCCTTTTCCCAAAATTCAGTGGAAATCGAATCAGCCTTATTTGGAATAAATTCGACTAATTTAGTAAATCCAGAGACACCAGTGAATCCTGAGTTGACAAAATTACCGGAAATATCTTATTTTGATAGATTGCCAGTCTATATGCCAGAAAAAATGGTAGTTCAAACAGACCAACGGCCATTTCCTATCCCAAAATAATTGTAAATAGTTAGAAATTCAGTATATTTTTATAACTGACTAATATAAATGTCTGATTCGTGTAGAGAAACTTATTATAATTATAGTAGTTATTTGAGAAGTAGAGCCAACGATAAAGCAGTGTGTAATTTAATTTCGGCAATCGAAAATGGGCAAATTAATCTAGGACCAATTTATCCTGGTAATTGTAGCTCAAATAAAGCTACCACTATACAGGGGAATCTTACTATTGACCCATGTTCATCTGCGACACAACAAACTAGTGGTAAATTAACAGTAAACGGTGGTTGGATTGGTCCAACCGCGAATAATCCGGATGGCTCGGTAAATACGTTTCTATCTAATGCTATAAATTTTGGCTTAACTACAAATACTGGCGCTAATATTATTGGTCCAATATTTCAAAATACAGATTGTAGTCATAGTAACTACTTTGGAGCAGGAAATCATATTTTTGCCGGTTCTAACGATTGTAGTGCGAATGTGATTATTCGTGGTAATCTTAGTTTTTACGATAATAATGATCTTACAAGTATTATTTATAGTAATGGGGATGCGTCCTTTAATGGAACGGTTGACTTTATAACAAATCCACGACTTACACAAGGTCCAACATATGATAATAGAATATTACAAATATATGGACAATCTACGGTAGTATTAGATGTTAGCACCTCTGTTTTTAATATTTCTAATCCACTGCCGAACAACACGACGACCGATTTATCTTTCGTAGTTCCTCCGAGATATAGTGATTTTATGCCACAATCTGTGGCTGATTCTATTTTTACATCGAATTATATTGATTTCAGTAATAATCAATTGGCGGTTCAAAATATGACATTTGAAATTTATCTTACCGTTAATTGTCATTTTGCGCCCACAACCGATTATCTTACCTTTGAATTCGAAGATATAGACAATCCATCAAACATAATAGAAATTGACACACGAACCTCTGTAAAAAATACGAATACGACACTTACATTTGGCCCCCAGATATTTGTATTCGATACTGGAAATCCAAATAGTGACATAGCTTTGTCTACAAAAATATGGAAAATTAGTGTTGCTCAAAGTGGTTCAGGTGCTTATTTTACTAATAATGCTAGGTTTACTATCAAAACAAAAGGATTTATGTAATAACTGTTTCTAAAATGATTTAGAATAAAATAAAATATTGTACTGTATCTGTTACAGTGAACCATTGAATTTCACTCTATCAAATAATTATGTAATAGAATGGAATTATTTATATATATCTTATATAAATGTCTTATCCGAACTATGAACAGTATAATCAATATGTAACTTGTTGTAAACCAATTGGAATAAATGGGGCAACTGGACCAGCCGGACCAGCCGGCCCTATAGGACCCGTCGGACCAAGAGGCGCGACTGGCGCAACGGGTGCTACTGGCGCGGTGGGTCCACGAGGAGCAACTGGCGCAACTGGCCCCCAAGGCGCAACAGGTGTTGATGGAAACTTTGGTGGTGCTACATTCGAATATTTATTTGATATTTCTACCATATCGTCAGACCCTACACCACAATACTTAAAACTGAATGACGTATCGCAAAATATTGCGACCGAGTTATATATAGATAGTTTAGACATTAGTGGGAGTTCAATTGATATGTTTATGATGTCAATTGATAGCGTTACTTCTCTAATAAAAGGTTACGTGAGATTAACTAACAAGTTTGATAGTACACAATTCTTGTTGTTTCAAATAACAAATTTGACTGATAATGGAGGATGGTGGACCATAGACATAGCAAATCAAGCGTTTTCTGATATAAGTCCGTTTACAAACAATGAAGAAGTTTTAGCCAGTTTTGTAACCTCTGGAAATAAAGGTGATATGGGAGCAACTGGACCCCAAGGAGCAACTGGATTAAATGGGGTTACAGGAGCAACTGGACCACAAGGCGCAACTGGACCCCAAGGAGCAACTGGATTAGATGGTGTTACTGGCGCGACTGGCGCAACTGGACCACAAGGCGCAACTGGAGCGACTGGACCACAAGGCGCAACTGGAACGACTGGTCCACAAGGAATACCTGGGTTTTCAACAGGAGCTGTATATTATTTTAATAATGACATTGATGGTTCTACCGGAACAACTGGTGCCTTTAGAG
>Ga0129324_10002618_pt1 | contig 10937 bp, 10 predicted proteins | sample CPBDNA_7_FD_96879 | JGI IMG/M metagenome (GOLD analysis project Ga0129324, IMG submission 96879) | Freshwater to marine salinity gradient microbial communities from Chesapeake Bay, USA - CPBay_Spr_15_0.2_DNA | ecosystem: Environmental > Aquatic > Marine > Coastal | place: USA: Chesapeake Bay... | reverse complement strand
TTGTTTTTCAGCTTGCGCCATAGCGTTTCTGAAACAGCTTTATACAGCGTGTTTTATTGGTTCCCAATGATGGGTATCATTCTTGTTTTTGCCTTTCAAAAAGGGAGGCTATCTGAAATTTTAAGTCATAAATACGCCATATGGTTAGGGGAAATAAGCTTTGGATTTTATATGCTGCATCATTTGGTATTGCGTTATTTCACTTTAGGAAATGGGAAGTTGGAGTGGATTACTAACGATTATATCATCATTGGTTTACTGCTATGCATCTCTATGGTAGCTGCTGGTATCAGCCACCGCTATTTTGAAGTGCCTCTGAATAAACTCATACGACAGAAATGGAAATAAAATAGGCACAGGATCCAATACGGCCTGCTACATATTACTTTTAATACCCCGTAAACATTGTGTTGTCGCCAATATTTACGTCTAGAGTATGAATGCGATAATCCCCTACTGCTGTAACAAAACAGGAGAGAACACAACTCTAATTCATATAAAATGCAAACTTCAACTCGTCTTCTCCTTCTAACTGATCCAGATAGGCCAGTAGGTCATCTATTTGAGCTGCTTCTCCTGTAGTAACGGTATTGATAAGGCCTAGTACTATGGCCTCAGTACGGGTATCAATTCTTGGAAGGTATTGATACCAGTCTTGGAATACTCAGTAACATACGTGCAACAACATACGCCCTAATTAGCCGCTTTTACTCTTCCTATTACTCTTTTATATTTTAGAAGGCCCCCATTTTTAAACTGACTGAGGTCGTGTCCCTTTTTTAACGTGCCAACACCTATAGAGAGTTTCGTAATAACTTCTACATAAATTAACGACTGTTTTTTACACTAATAAAGTCGCTCCATCACCGCAAAAAAAGAACGTTATACCGATGAGCCTTGGACAACAAAGATGTAAGCAGGAAACCATTGACCCAGTAGCATCAAGATTTAGTAATTGTTGATTTTACCTCTGGTACTTCCTTTGTAGAGTTCTTGATACCCGTCACAATGACAATCCGCTTCTTAGGCACCGTTGCCTTATTTAAGAGCAAATCCTAAAGAACGCCCTAATATCAAAGTAATTGAAAATACAAGTAACAGTTTTCTTGTCGTATAGTTCAACTTTCGTCAGTTGTTGTAGGTGATAACGAGGAATTAATAAAGTCAGCTGAGCAGCGTATACGCATTACCTAATTCACACTAAAAGGTCCACAAGATGGGAAGTTGTATTTTGAGCTGAGATTTTTATTTTTAGGGAGTCCTTAGTGTTCCTGTTTTCAAAACTAAGGAATAATAAAAATCCGATCTCAAATGAATGAGATCGGATTTATAATTGATAAAGTATCTTAATGAATTAATCCCATTTAGAACCAAAAAACTTTGAACGGCTTCCTTTTTTTTCTACGGAGCTGCCTGATGAACCAGAATCTTCTCTTTTAGGTCTAGACTCTCGGCTTTTAAAACCGCCAGTACTAGAATTAGAATCATCATTTGATCTAGAGCTGCGACCTTTAAAGCCGCCACCAGAACTAGAGTCCTCATCACGACGTCCTCTATGGCTGCTTCCACCGCCATCGCTGCGTCTTCCTTTAAAGCCACCACCAGAACCGGAGTCACTATCTCTATTTCCTTTATAACCACCACTAGAGTTGCTGTCACGATTTCCTTTGTAACCGCCACCACTGCTTCTACCGCGACCGCTATCTCTACTTCCGCCATCTCTACCGCCGCGACCTCTATCTCTAGATTCTGTCACTTCGCCTTCGTGTACGTTTGCTCTAAGCTCACGACCATTACGCTCTGCAGCGTTAAGTTTTTCCATTTGGGGTGCCACTTCTTCTTTTACATCCATAAAAGAGTGAGCTCCATCTAGAACGATGCGTCCTATGTCGTTACCAGTTATTCCAGTAACATCACAAACAAAGCCTAATAAAGCTCCTTTGTTCATCTCATCTTTACGACCTAAATTGATAAAATAGGTTTTCATTCCCTCTTCTTTACCTCTAGATCTAGGTTTTCTCTCGCGGTATTCACCACTATCCTCGCGATCCTTAGAATGGTCGTTAAGATCTGTGATCGAATTGCGTTTATAAATAGAGTTGAATTCTTTAGTTAAGAATTTACCTATTAATTCGTCTTTAGTAACATCAGCAAGACTTGCTTTTACTTCTTCAAAAAGCTCATCAGTAATTTTTTCATTTACTGTTTGTGCTTTTAAATTTTCAGTCCATCTACCTATACGTTTCTGTGTAATTGCTTCTAAAGCAGGGATTTCTCCTCTATCAAATTTGATAGAAAGTTTACTTTCCATATACTTTAATTTTCGCATATCCCCTTTAGTAATCAAGGCAATAGATTCTCCTTTTTTACCTGCACGAGCGGTACGACCAGAACGGTGGGCATAAAATTCAGGATCATCTGGTAAAGCAAAGTGAATCACATGTGTGATATCTTCTACATCAATTCCACGAGCGGCAACATCTGTTGCGATCAATAATTTTAGATTTTTATTTCTAAAACGTTTCATTGCAGCATCTCGCTGTGCTTGAGACATATCTCCATGAAGAGCTTCAGTAGAATAACCATTGTTATTCAATTCATCAGCGACTTGTTGAGTATCTCTTTTGGTACGACAGAAAACCACACCAAACATATCTTGATCAAAATCCAACATTCTTCTTAAAGCTTCGGTTTTATCGCGTGCTTTTAATTGAACATATTGGTGAGAGATATTGGTATTTACAATTTCTTCACGATTGATACGTACTTCTTCAGGGTTTTTCATGTAGGTATCTACAATCTTCTTGATTTCCTTTGCCATAGTAGCAGAGAATAACCAAATGTTGCGACCTACGTCGGTTTTAGAAAGGATAAAGTCAATGTCTTCACGGAAACCCATGTTCAACATCTCATCTGCCTCATCCAGAATCAAAAACTTCAACGCATCGAGTTTGATCTCGCGGCGTTTCATAAGATCCATAAGACGTCCTGGAGTAGCAACAATTACTTGTGCTCCACGTCTGATGTCTTTGATCTGACCCATGATATTTGCACCTCCAAAAACCGGTACGACATTAAGTCTTCCCATTTTTTGAGACATCGCTTCTATCTGTCGACAAATTTGTTGTGCTAGTTCACGCGTTGGGGCTAGAATTAATGCCTGCGTATCTTTTGAGTTGGTATCCATTAGCTCTAGTAACGGTATTCCGAAAGCTGCTGTTTTCCCTGTACCGGTCTGCGCCAGACCTATAAAATCCCCATCATGCTTAAGCAAGATTGGAATTGCTTGCTGTTGAATCTCTGTTGGATTCTCAAATCCCATTTCAGCAAGGCCGTCTAATAACGGCTGAGTAAGCCCTAAGGCTTCAAAATTTTTCAAATAACTGTTTTTAAATATTTTGCAAAAATACGACTTTAATATGAAATACTTATCATATATAAAATTAGGAGGTTAATTAACTCTATTATAGGTTTATATTATCCCTTTAAAAGCATGAAGCAAGGTTTTTCTTGTGCTTAGCTAGATTTTAAACCTGGAAGAAATGCCCGCTGTAATGACCTATCTTATCACCAGCAAAGTAGGTTAATAGTAAAAAGGAGTTATTTTATGACGATGGCTGCCCAATCATCCTGAACTTTATATAAAAACTACTTATAGAGCATCTCACACCCCTTACTAGGTGCTGGTATAAGAAAAACTTACTACAACTTACCCAGCAAACTCAGTAAAATCGGCAATGTTTTTTCTTTCTGGTAAAATTACTGTTGCCTCGTTATCATAGGTACCTAAATAGAAAAAGCCTAAGAATTCTTCTCGATCGCCCACACTGATATGCTGGAATTCTGACATGTTTACAAAGTCTTTTGGCGAGCTCCAGTAACAACCATAGCCCATGTCATGAGTCGTCAACCACATATTTTGAACGCTCATGCTTACTGCGGCTATTTCTTCCCATTCTGGAATGGATTCTTTTTCATCTCTGTGTTTAAAAATAAGTAGCATCGCACTGGTTACCGCTAGTTTTTCTTGTAGCTTTTTTAGTTTTATAGAAAGCGGTTTTCCTGTGGATTTCACAAACTGTTCTCCCATAAAGATCCCCAAATCGGTCAGGGCATTACCTTGCAGGACTTTGTAGCGCCAGGGTTCTGTTTTTTTATGGTTAGGTGCCCATCTGGCGCTTTCTAAAATTTTTAAAATATCATCCTGAGGAATTTCTCCACCTGTATATTGTGAAGGAAACACGCTGCGACGGGTCTGGATCAAATGTTCTAAGTTCTTTTTCATGTCTTAAAGATAGTAGTTGTTTCGCTTTCGCGAAAGCGGAATCCACCTACATATCACAAAAAGTTACATCTTTATCGACATAAGTGGTCTCCCTAGGATCATTCCACAACTAGAGAAAAGAAGAACTGTATTTAGTCCTAACTCACTACTTGTCCTCATAGCTTTCACAATGAGTCGTTTATCTCGTTTAAATTTTAAAGTTGCTCCCCTATTACAGCCTTCTGTAATATTTTTTGTAATGTTATCTTTACTCACAAGACTCACCGCTTAAAATATTTTATGAAACTCACCTTACAACTTGCTGCTATTTACAATCTTATTTGGGGAGCTTGGGTCGTAATCTTTCCCAATCATTTTTTTGAACTGGTGGGTATGGAGCCGCTTAACCATCCTATGGTATGGCAAGGAATGGGAATGGTTATAGGTGTTTATGGTTTGGGATACTGGTGGGCGAGCTATAATCCTATGAAGCACTGGCCTATTGTAGCCGTAGGTTTTTTAGGGAAGATCTTTGGCCCTTTAGGCTTTTTGTTCAATTACGTTCAGGATATTGTTCCTTTTGAATTCATTTTTACATTGATTACCAATGATTTTATCTGGTGGATCCCTTTTTTCTTGATTCTTAAAAAAGTACATACCGATTATCAATGGAAGCTTACTTAATAAGTGTCTTTTCCATCACCGCATTAGCATCGCATACTAGATGATTTTAAAATATTCGAACCACTGACTATACAATAGTTACATGAAGAAAAAAGCGCTTTTATACAGTTTTATAGCTCTCTATACGATTGCTGGCATCATGCATTTTGTGACTCCAGAAGTCTATCTAGAGGTCATTCCAGACTGGTTGGGAAATAAGTTATGGGTCAATTATGCAGCAGGAGTTGCAGAGCTGCTAGTTGCTGGTTTGGCTCTTTTCCATAAGACTCGTGCAATTGCTGGAATAGGTGCTATGGTCATGCTCCTTGCCTTCTCCATTTCTCATGTCTATTTTTTACAGAACGGCAGTTGTGCAGGAGATTTTTGTATTCCGTCTTGGATAGGCTGGTTGCGTCTTGTGATCATTCACCCTTTATTGATCTTTTGGGCATGGAAAATATCTCGTTTATGAATTTTTTAGATCTTTTACAGCTTTTAGTAGATGTTGGACTGGTAGTTCTTATATGGATCGTACAGCTGATCATTTATCCTAGTTTTCTTTATTACGATAGTGATTCTTTGAGCAAATGGCATAAAATTTACACGGGTAGAATTACGATTATTGTGGCCCCACTTATGATTGCTCAAATAGCTATAGCGTCCTACTTGCTGTTGATCAAAGGCACATTTAGCATCCCTGAGATGGCCGCTTTGATCTTTATCGCTGTGAATTGGCTGATCACCATGTTTGTTTTTATTCCCTTACACGAGCATATCGATACGATTCCGGATGATCGCAAGGTACAGCGGCGGTTGGTTCACTTGAACTGGTGGAGAGTCTTGCTGTTTTGTATGGTATTCTTGATACATCTGATCTATTTTATAAGCCTGGAATTTTAGAATTTATACTTCTAGGAATGGATACCAACTACTAGAGTTGATGAAAAACACTGATCACCAATTGTCCTTTATTAGTGGAAGGTGTGAGTTCTCTCATATAACCGGCTTGAAATTTAAAAGAGGCATTCCATTGATAGCCTAAACCTGCGAAAGCCCAATTGCGATCAAAATACGCTACGGTTCCTGTACCTGTATCCGTTTCCCCATTGATAAATAGCTCGTTCCACAAGGCGGCGTAAAGAGTATGTTTTGCAATAGTTGATCGATGTAAAGGGACATTAAGGAATAAGGTATAGCGGTAACGCGTTCTAAAATTTTGACCTTTTATAAATCGTTCTTCTATTCTTATACGGTGTTTGAGTTCGAAACGGCTGTTCAGTTTGCTTTCAAACCAAAGGTCTTGATGTAATCGGTGCTCTGTAGTATTATCCTCTGCTGCACCAAAAGGTTGACCTGTAAAAAAGCCATAACCCAAATGTACATCAATTGCCGTATGTGTAGGTCGATAAGAAACTGCCGCACGAGCTATAAATTGCTGGAAGTCTGCACCTATCTCGTAGGTGCGGTATTGAAAATCTCCTGCGATGGCCCAGCGTTGGGTTAAAGGTTTTTTATAAATATATTGAGACCACAACCCCGTTGCGCCTATTTTAGTTTGTGACTGACCATTGGATCCTAAGAAGATGAGGAAGAATAACAAAAAGCCAAAATTAAAATTCATAACACTAATGGTGTAGTTTCGGGTGACATGTGGCAGATATAGAAAATAAAACAACAAAGGTCTAACTTTTTTCTGTTTTTAAAAATGCTTTTACAGGTATATTTCATTGGGGTTGTAATCAATGCCAACCTTTTTTATATGGATCAGGCCTATAAATGTGTAACACTTATAGATTTAAAACGACAAACAAATGGTGTTGCAGATCGCCCTACGTAAAGCATGATAAGCTGTCAGAAAGAACGTTAATGGTATGATTTTTGCTACCTAAACTTGGCCTGATAAAAGATGTCAGGGTATAAATTTTTTAATCTTTAGTATTTAAATGAGACAACTCAAAATCACCAAGCAGGTTACCAACCGTGAATCAAAATCGCTGGACAAGTACCTACAAGACATCTCTAAAATTGATTTAATCACAGCAGAGGAAGAGGTGGAACTGGCACAGCGCATTAAAAAAGGTGATCAGAGAGCTCTAGAGAAGTTGACTACGGCAAACTTACGTTTTGTGGTATCTGTTGCCAAGCAGTATCAAAATCAAGGGCTTAAGCTTCCCGATCTTATAAATGAGGGTAATGCCGGTCTTGTAAAGGCTGCAAAAAGATTTGATGAGACTCGTGGTTTTAAATTCATTTCCTACGCGGTATGGTGGATACGCCAGTCCATTCTTCAAGCACTAGCAGAGCAGTCACGTATCGTGCGACTTCCATTGAACAAGATTGGTTCCATTAACAAGATTAACAAGGCTTTTTCTCATCTTGAGCAATTGCATGAGCGTCCACCATCTCCAGAAGAACTTGCAAAAGAACTGGACATGACGGTGAGTGATGTCAAGCAATCCCTTAAGAATGCTGGCCGTCACGTATCCATGGATGCGCCTCTTAAAGAAGGAGAGACTTCTAACCTTTACGACGTAGTACGTAGTGGTGAGTCTCCTAATCCTGATCGAGAATTAATGCATGAATCTTTAACTTTAGAGATCACACGTGCCTTAGAAACTTTATCTCAAAAAGAAGCAGACGTGATTTCTCTTTACTTCGGTATTGGAAATCAACAACCTATGAGTCTGGAAGAAATTGGCGAAACCTTTGACCTTACTCGTGAGCGCGTGCGCCAGATCAAGGAAAAGGGAATCAAAAGATTACGTCAGAATTCGAGAAGTAAGATCCTTAAATCATATTTAGGATAGAGTAATCTTCCTAAAGTTAGTATGCAAAGTGCCTCCTCTTCTGGAGGCGCTTTTTTTTTAACGTATTTGTTGATGATGTGACTTACTTAAACCTGTTAGAAACACAAGCACAAGGAACATAGCTTAGGCCTAAATTCTAGTGAAGTACCAACACCAACTCATTTATTATAACTCGTAAGTACAAATGACATGTAGCACTGATCTTATTTAACTGTTTCAGATGTGGTATCAAGGAGTGTAATCGCTACTTCTTTTACCCCTCTTGATAACGGCCTCTTCATCCAGCTCCATATAGACAGTTATCTTCTATCCCAGTCATTTGTTCATTTTATCCTTGACGATGAAGGTACCTTCAAGGCCATCAATTTCCACTACTGCGTTATGTCCTAGGCCCATGGGTATCAAATCACGGGATACGGCAATAGCCTTTCACCAGATACTAAGGTATTCTCCCAAGCTGCAAGACCTCTAGTTCCTTTTTTGGTCTGACGTTCAACAGAGTTATAAGCCGTAGCAGTTACTGTTATGGTGGTGGTGTCTTTTTCTTTTGTCTTGTTACAACCTAAGAGTGCTATGGAGATGCAAAGGAAAACTAGTATTTTTTAGGTACGTGTACCTATTTTTTTCTATAGCCAAAAGTTACAAAATTATCATGAATTGGTTTTTACAGTGTCCTCCTTAGCTTGTGGTGTATGATTATTTGGTCTTGTTTTTTAAAATATTTTATATAACAACATGAAAATCATATGGTTAAATTTTAGTAACTTCAATGGTTGATTTCATAACAAATTTATACGCCATGCAAGAACCTACTATTTACTTTAAAAAAAGCCGACTTCAACAACAGGACATTGTTGTCTTAGAATATCACTACAGTAAACCCATTTACACTTTTTTAAAATCCAGCGGATTGGTTTTTTGGAGTGATGATTTGCATAAGTGGTACCTTGATTATGATCGGGATCAGCTCAATACTCTTTATGTACAATTGAAGCAACAGGGGTTTTTGGTCGATATCAAAGCAGCCCTCCCTCCTATGCCTAGTAGCAGCGGGTTCAACACACACAACCTTAGTATTTACAATGACTACCGTTCTTACTTGATAGGTTTGCGCATGAGTGTGAGCACGGTGGACACCTACAGCAATTTTATAATGGCCTATGTGCGATATTTAGGAGACAAAGACCTATTAGAAAGCGACGCAGAATGCATCAGAGACTTTATATTTCACAGTGTCAAGCGTTTGAATTACAGCGTGAGCACCCACCGGCAGATGGTAAGTGCTTTTAATCATTTGGGGTTGTTGTATCCTGAATTACACACTATTCTGGAAGTAATGAAACGTCCTAAAAGAGATAAGTTCCAGCCACAGGTATTGAGTACACAAGAAGTGATTCTTTTATTACAAGTAACTGAAAACCTCAAGCATAGATTTGCTTTGGGAATGCTTTACAGTTGTGGTTTACGTATAGGCGAACTCTTAGATATGCGTTTACACCACATTGATCTAGATCGACAGCAGGTATTTGTCAAACATGGTAAAGGTCGTAAAGACCGTCATGTCAGTATTGCGGTGAGCATGTTCCCCCTGATTAGAAATTATATAGCCACTTACAGGCCTGAAACTTATATTTTAGAAAGTTCTTCTAAGGGTCCTTACAGCAGCAGTAGTATTCGTGCCTTTTTAAGACGTTCTTGTAAGAAGGCAGGTATTACCAAAAAAATAACGCCTCACAGTTTGCGTCATAGCTATGCCACACATATGATCGAGAATGGTGTGGGCTTGCGTCATGTGCAGGAGTTACTGGGACATAGCAAGCCCGAAACCACGATGTTGTACACCCATATCGCAAGAAAAGATTTACTACAAATTGTGAATCCGCTAGATGCTGCTGTCAAAACTTTTAAATCTGCTAAAGAACCACCAAACATCCGCTTATCCGGAGATTTTTAATGAATAAAGAGTATATTTGAGTCGATATAACCAGTTGGCTGTAATGTAAAAAACCGAAACCTAATAAATAAAACTAACCAAAATGAATATTCCGAAACCAATAAATCTTGTATTATCGACAATACTATTGCTGATTTTCAGTAATAGTTCATTTGGGCAAAAATTAGAGCCTAAAGAAAGAATAACAGAACCAGACCATACAATATCTTCCCAATTAATGGAAAAAGACTATCAATTGTACATTTCTTTTCCAAAAAACTATTCTACCAAAGACACGATTTCGTATCCAGTTTTATATGTTTTGGATGGAAGATATGCCTTTTCTTCAATCAAAGGAACGAAAGACGCATTGGATTTATTTGGAAACGAGATAGAAGATGTAATAATTGTAGGAATTGGATCGGGATTGAACCTTCCAAGTTGGTTTATAAACAGAACCTATGACTATACAACCTCCAGTGATACTATTTCTGATAGGAATATGGAAAAACAATTTGGTTTTCCACAAGGAACATTAAAATCTGGTGGAGCTGACAAATTTATTGAATGTATTAAAACCGAAATAATTCCGTTTGTTGACAAACATTATAAAACTAACAATAACAGAGGAATTACAGGACACTCACTTGGAGGACTATTTACAGCTTATTGTTTTATAAATTCTGACGGTTATTTTACACGATTCGGTATAAGCAGTCCATCACTTTGGTGGGACAAAGAGAAATTATTAAACAAAGCCGTTTCTCAATTTTCCACAAATGAGTCTTTTGATATTTCAACAACTAAAGTGTTTATTTCTGTTGGTGAAAACGAAGGACCAATGATGGTTCCTGTAATGGAAAAGTTAAGATTATCTCTTGAAAATGCTGATTATGAAAATATAAATTTAAACTGGCAAATATTTGATGGTGAATCTCACCTTTCAGTATGGCCAGCCAGTATAAGTAAAACTATTACTACTTTGTACGGTAATAAATGAATCGTAAATTGAATAAAAAACACTACAGCCAACAATGGCTATAAGTAATTGCTTGTACTCGCCTACTTCTGAAAATCCTCGCGGATTTTCAGTTTAGTGTGTACTTGCAAAATTAAGTGCTTAACAACGCAACTACTCATAGCCGAGACCGTTGCCATTCATTGTGGAAAAACGCAATAGGAATTATAAACTGAACCAAATGAGAAATATAAAACACTTACTAATTCTGACCTCGATAATGATTTTGTCTTCATTTGGACAGCCGATTTT
>Ga0129324_10002617_pt1 | contig 10942 bp, 16 predicted proteins | sample CPBDNA_7_FD_96879 | JGI IMG/M metagenome (GOLD analysis project Ga0129324, IMG submission 96879) | Freshwater to marine salinity gradient microbial communities from Chesapeake Bay, USA - CPBay_Spr_15_0.2_DNA | ecosystem: Environmental > Aquatic > Marine > Coastal | place: USA: Chesapeake Bay... | reverse complement strand
TGACGATCACGCTATCGTAGGGAGGTCTTAAATGACCACCAGGTCCAGGTTATCATATCTAACATTCCAGAGCGGAGGTGGAGGGACTAATCCTAACGGCTGGAGGGCAGGTCCCACCAATCCCACCTGGAGTCCGCATTCATTCACAACAGAAAGTCCCAGCGGTTCAAGTTGGACTGACAACGGTGATGGCACATACAGCAGTTTCATAAGATCAGGCGTGGCCAGTAGCACATCCACGCTGGTTGTTAAATTCAAACTGGACAATCCAGACGATGTTTTCGCGGCCTACAACGGCATAGACAAGGACAGGTTGAGAGTCAGCCTGTCAAATATGTATTTCAGGCCCAGGGTCAGGCTGACAAGCCCAGGGGGTGGTTTCACTAACCTAGGCCCTTCTGGTGTGGGTAGGATACAGGTATCAAACTACAGGAACTGGAATGGAGCACCACCCAGCATATCAACAGGCTCATACTTTTTTGGTAAGGGAATCAACAATAGTTACGATATGCCATATGACCAAGCGCTTGGTCTTCAGTGGTCATACAATTGGATTGGTCAGGACGTAGAGGCAGAGGTTGAGACCAACGTTGGGACAGGTGAGTATAGTGCCATAAACATTGGGCAGAGCACATACGCCACACAGAGACCATTCAATCAGTTTGACGATCCTGACAATATCTTCATCAAATATACATTTTCAAACAACAGCTCAACTCAAAATTTTGACGCGAACATAACGGTAGAACCGCTGTTTGACGTGCCTGGTGGCGGTGGCGTGTCACAGACCTACTACTGGTATGCGGGAGCCATCAACATTGACGGACAGGACGGTGACAGCATACTGCCCATAGAGGTCAATGCGGCCACCACATTCATAGGAACGCACCACTGGTATGGCGAGTCAGCGATGGCCACGCAGACCACACTGACGGAAGCATCAAAGAACAGGAAGATCTGTCCAGCCACCACGATGAGCGCTGGCCAGGCCACTATGTCCGTAACGCCAAGTTTCAAGATTGGCATTGATGAGACACAATCAGTCCAGTTCAATCTACAGGCCACTACCTTCAACTTCGTTAGGGCTGATGCCTTGACGATGTCAGCGGGGCAGGCCACTATGACCACCTTACCAGCATTCAAACTATCAACAGCCAGTCTGACAATCGCTTCACAGGCACAGACCACGTTTGGCAGTAATATGATCTTTGACGTATTCACTGAATACACCTGGGACTCATTCAACCTAAACACCTACTTTGAACTGGGATTCGCTGAAGGACAATACGCACTGGAGCAGGGAGAATACACCTGGGACTTCACTGGCGACTTCACTTGGGACACCTGGGCGTCAGTGACCTGGATTGGCAACGAGGCCAGCTGGGACAACTGGCCAGAGGATGTTTGGGACAGGAAATACAAGATAAGATCACAGCACACGATGACCTTGAGCACGTTGTTCAAGGTTGGAGCACCAGTCACCGTGAATTCCACGGTGGTGTTGGCCGCAGACCCAGGTTTCAACATACCGCTTGAGGCCACCATCATACGGGCACAATCAGCCGTGGTGAAGGCCAGGGCCACTGGCAAGATAGAGGTCAGCCTAGACATAGCGGGTGCCTTCGCCAATGCCACGTTGGCGGCCGCCAAATACGGTCCAGGCCTGTCAGTCAGCACACAGACCACCAGCACGTTCGTTGGTAATGTTATAGCTGACCAGGAGACCGCGCTGGCCACACAGACGGCGACCACGTTCGCAGGATTGATAAGATTACCTGGCGAGATGTCAGCACAGGTCAATGTTGAGACAGACTTTGACAGCAACATCGTTTTTGACACTGAAGTTGATATAGCGGGCATTACGGTCCAAGTGACAACGACCAGGATCATATACCAAGGTGATCCATACTACCTAATCAAGGTTCCAGCGGAGAACAGGGCGTTACCAGTGCCAACAGAAAATAGAATAACATTAGTTGAAGGCGAAAATAGAGTAAATATGATTACGGCGGACACCAGGACGATATTGGTCCCTGAAGAAACAAGGAGTATCAAATTGAGAATACCACCATTGAGCAACAGATTATCAACACCTAGGGTAAGGAGTGAAGTGTAATGGCCAACCTGACGGGTGCGAGACGTGATAACACATCATTGTTCTTCGTAAAAGACACCAATTCAAACATACAATACGGGCTTGACTGGACGGACTACCTAAAAGCATCTGACAGCATAAGTTCTGCGTCAGTGACGATCAGCACCGTGAGTGGTGATACAGCACCATTGGCACTGCCAACGGACGCGGCCACGGACGTAATCGTTTCAGGCGGCAACACCGTCTATGTGAGATTGACGGGTGGATCAGTCCAGAACGTCTATACCGTGAAGGTAACCGTAGTGACCACACAGGGAGACACTGATTCAAGATCATTCAGGATCAAGGTCCAGGAGAAATTATTATAATGGCGAAGTCATACAAACTAGACAAAGAGATGATCACTAGACTTGCGTCTATAATGTGTAGTTACGAAGAGATAGCAATGGTTATGGACACGTCAGTGGATAACCTACAGAAGAGATACAAAGACCTTATTGAAAGAGGCAGGGCGGAAGGCAAGAAAGGCCTACGTAGGGCACAATACGAGAAAGCAGTCAAGGACAAGGACGTCAGGATGTTGATATTCCTAGGCAAGCAGTATCTTGATCAGAAGGATCAGCCCACAGACACGGAGAGCAACGAACCATTGCCTTGGCCTGAAGACAACTAATGAAATTATCAGGACCGCAAAAACAGATTGCGGATCATCCCGCGAGATTCAAAGTATTGGTATCAGGAAGGCGATTTGGTAAGACCACTTTGGCCATCAGGCAATTGGCATACTACGCCAGGAAGCCAGATACGCTGTGCTGGTATGTGGCGCCAAGTTACAGACAGGCAAAACAGATCGCTTGGGTAGAGATCAAAAAAATATTAGGCGATTTGAACTGGATCAAGAAAGTCAATGAGGCTGAATTAACACTAACACTGAAGAATGGATCAAGGATATGTCTGCGAGGCGCAGATAACAAGGATAGTTTGAGAGGAATTGGTATCAACGGTCTCCTGGTGATTGACGAGTGTTCTGACGTTGATCAAGAGGCCTGGACTGAAGTGTTGAGGCCCACACTATCCACACACAACGGACACGCACTATTCTGTGGCACACCAAAGGGCTTGAACTGGTTCCACGACCTATACCAACAGGGACAGAAGACCACGGACCTAAATTGGAAGAGCTGGCAATTCACCACTGAACAGGGTGGTTGGGTCAGCCAGGAGGAGATAGACCAGGCCAGGAAGGACCTGGACGAGAAGACCTACAGGCAGGAATACCAAGCGACATTTGAAACCTATTCAGGCATCATCTACTACGGCTTTGATATGAAGCACAACGTCAAGAACATCACGCTACCTGATGACGTCACGGCGCTGTCAATTGGAATTGATTTCAACCTGAACCCTATGTTCGCAACCGTGTCATACATCAAGAATGACATCATCCACGTGTTTGACGAGATACAGATATGGAGTTCAAACACAGATGAATTGTGCGAAGAGATATTGAGACGTTATCCTGGCAAGAGGATATTCGCCTACCCTGACCCAGCCGCGAGGCAGAGGAGGACCAGCAGTGCCAGGAGGACTGACGCACTGATACTCCAGGAGAATGGCTTCGTGGTCAAGATGCCAAGGTCACATATGAGCATCAGGGACAGGATCAACTGCGTGAATAGTAAGTTGTGTAATGCGATGGGCATACGTGGCATCGTAATAGACCCAGGCTGTAAGAACCTAATAAATAGTCTTATTCGTCACACATACAAGGTTGGGACCAATTTGCCAACCAAGGATGAGGGATGGGATCACGCAAACGATAGTTTGGGGTATCTGGTCAGTTTCTTGTATCCAATCACCAGGAACATAGAACCGCAGGCACCACAGAGATTCAACTTTCAGACTGGTGTAACAGGAGGCATAAATGGCAGATTATAGTTTGACAAACAAGAACATCAACCACGGTGGCGTGAATCTACAAGGCATTCCAACACACGAGGAATATCAGAATTTCATACACAGGTGGGACTTCCTACAGAGATCATATGACGGTGGCGCCCAATACAGGATGGGCAACTACCTTACCAAGTATGTGATGGAGTCATCACACGAATACATCTCAAGGATAGCACAGACACCACTGGATAACCATTGTAAAAGTGTGATACACATATTCAATTCATTCCTGTTTAGGAATGAGCCAAAGAGGATGCTGGGCAACCTAGAAGGTCTGCCAGAGGTTGAGCACTTCATTAAAGACGCTGACCTTGAGGGCAGGGATTTCAATGCGTTTATGAAGGACGTCAATATCAGATCAAGCATCTACGGACACTGCTTCGTGCTGATAGACAAGCCAAAGGTTGTGGTGGGCACACGTGCGGACGAGCTGGCACAGGGCATCAGACCTTACGCTTCAATCTACACACCGCAGAACATACTGGACTGGGAGTTTGAGCGACTGCCAAGTGGCCTGTATGAACTGGGTATGATCAGATTGTTTGAGAGGGAACAGAGAGCATTCCAGAAATCAACCAAATACTACGTGAGGACCTTCACCAAGGAGGAGATCTACCTTGAGGAATACAATCCTGAAGAGGCGGAGGCCCTGAAATTGATAGAGAGGATGCCAAACAACCTAGGCAAGATACCAGGCGTATTCGTCTATGCTGAAAGGTCTCCTGTAAGGGGCATAGGCATCAGTGACATTGGCGACATAGCGGACGTCCAGAACGCCATATACAACGAGCTGTCAGAGATAGAACAACAGATCAGGATTTCAGGACACCCAACACTGGTCAAGACCATAGACACGGAGGCCAGCGCAGGAGCGGGGGCCATCATCAACGTGCCAAACGAACTGGATCCAGGACTTGGACCAAGACTGCTACAACCATCAGGACAATCAATAGATATGATCCTTAACTCAATAGAGACCAAGGTCAAGATGATTGACAGGATGGCACACCTAGGCAGTGTGAGGGCGGTGGAGCAGAGACAGGGATCTGGCATAAGGCTACAGAGCGAGATGCTACAATTGGATTCTAGGCTTTCAGAGAAGGCCAAGCACCTACAACTGGCTGAAGAACAGATATGGAGATTGTTCGCGAGATGGCAGAACATCAACTGGGACGGCGAAGTCAAATATCCAAACGTGTTCAACATCAGGGACAGGAACTACGAGATGGACATCCTGAAGAAGGCCGCTGACGCGAAACCAGAGGACCCAAGGGTCAAGCAGTTGATAGACCAGAAGTTGGTTGAGGTCATTGAGACTGACGAGGACAAGGTCGCGGAATTCCAACAGCAACAACCATCACAGACACAACTGACACACTCACCAATCACCAACGTGAATGATATGTTAGCACATCTTCAAGAGATGATCCAACAAGGTTACACCACTGAACAGATCAAACAACTACATCCAGAACTAGAACAACTATTTGGACAGGAGCAAGATGGCGAAGCACAGGAACAAAACCCTAGCATCTAATAAACCATCAAGGAAACCGCAATGGAGGTAGATCAGTATGGCTGGAATCAAGACCAGGAAGGGCCAACAGACCCCACACGCGAGATTCTACGCCAAGGGGCAGGAGTGGAGGCCCTGTAAGGTGATCCAGAAGAAGCGATCAGGCAACGGCACGAGGACGTTTATGGCCGCAAAATCAGTCCAGACGGGGGAGATATACAAGAACAGCCACGGGCTCACGGCACCCTGGCACTCAATACACTTCTCGCCAGTCCAACCAGAGGAACTGAAATGACGATAGCCACCATATACAGGCAACCAGTGGAGACGGCCAGGCACGAACAGCTCAAGGTGGAGTGTATGAAGTATTTCAAGGCGATGGAGAAACTGATGGACAGGCCCAGCAGGCGATACGCGGAGCAGGCACGCAAGGCAACCATAAAGATGAAAGACATCGCACACAAACGCGGACTAGAATTGTTGGAGTTATACGCTCCATCAAAGAACGAAGGTAAGGAGCCAATCAATGTTAGATACAAAAACAGGTAGCTCATTATTAACGAATGTGATACCTTCAAAAAGGAGGAAGACAATGCCAAGAGGAACAGGTGGAAGAAGAAAACCAAAGATGTCCAAAACTTCAAAAGGCCGTAAGGGTGGTCGTAGGAAGTAAAGACATTGAGAAGTGGATCAGACAGGTTGTTGCTAAAACTCATAAGGCGAGTGGAGCGGCAATCTGTCCTTTTGCGAAAAGAACACTTGAAGATCGTAAAATACAGATCACGCCTGCGAAGACAGATGTGCTGGATCAGATTGATCAGTGTTGCGGTCTTTTTGTTAGCCTTGGCCTGGATGTTGTCATCCTATATTTCAATAACCAAATAACTGAACGCCAGTTGTCCAGCATCTGTAAGCGGGCACACAAACGCAACCCTGACTACGCAGTGATGTATGACCATCCTGACAACGACGGCCCACACAAAGGGGTCCAGTTCAGTTTCCAGAAGGCACCATTGATATTCATACAGGACCTAAATAAGTTGAAAGATGCCCAATCCAGATTACGAAAAACTTCTTATTATCGCGACTGGGGTCTTGATGCTGATGGCGATATGTTCTACTAGCATCTAAATAAATAACAACAGCGACGTTATCCAGCGTTGAAAACAAATGGAGGAACACAGCAATGAGTGATGAAACATTGGAAGTCAATACTGAACAGAGCACTGCGCCTGCTCAAGAAGACTCAAAAAACAATCCAACGCAGGGAACTGACAATCAACCAGTTTATACGAAAGAGCAGTTCAATGCCGCGATGAAGTCAGCCAGACTACAGGGCGAACAGACGGTGGCAAAGAAATTCTCTAACGTTGATGTTGAGCACTATCAATCTCTTTTACAGAAGGAAGAGCAATCTAAACTTGAAGAGCAAAAGAGAAAGGGTGAGTTTGAAAAGATATTGAAAGAGCAGGCTGAAAAGGCCAACTCAAAGATATCTACGCTGACTGACGAATTGACCAAGATAAAGGTGGATGGGGCGTTGTTGAATGCGGCAAGCAAGAACAAGGCAGTCAATCCAGAACAGGTCGTGAGGCTTGTTAGAGATCAAGTCAAGATGTCAGAGACAGGCCAAGTGGAGATCGTTGATCCCAAGACGGGCAACACGAGATACACGGAGGCTGGCGAACCGTTGGATGTAGAAAGCGCAGTATCAGATTGGTTGAAAGCCAATCCACACTTCGTCCAAGCAGGACCAACAGGTTCAGGGGCAACTTCAAACAGCAATCCAGAGGGTGTTAAACAAGTTGATTTAGACAAACTTGACCTTACGAAGGCCAAGGACAGGGAGATCTACAAGCAACACAGGGCCAAATTGTTTGGTTCTAACACTTTGTAGGTTTCTTCAAATTAACAACTAAAGGAGAAACATATTATGGCATTAGGTAATATGACAGAAGCAGGTTTATCTTCAAGCGATTCGTCTTTATTGACGAATGTCTTAAGAGAAGCCATTTTCACAGCATCAGAGAAATCAATCGCTGGTTCTGTGTTCAACGTGTATGATATGACTGGGACTCCTGGATTAACGGTTCAGATACCAATCTATCCAGAAGCAACAGCATACACACCAACACAAGCACAAGACATTCTAGGTGAAGCAATATCAACTAGTAATCAAACTATCACAGCGGCAGAGATTGGCGCTAGGATTGACGTTAGTGACCTTTTAGCAGAATCAACTGCTAGGAATATGGCTAGCGACGTGGGAGTGTTGCTTGGCAATTCTATTGCGGAGAAAATTGACGTGGAAGCGTTCAAGAAATTCCGTGAAGTGACTGCTGGCGTTGGAGACAGCACGGTTGATTTAAAAGCGAATGATATCTTATCTGCGGTTTATACGCTACGTAACGCCAACGCACCTACGGATGCGGACGGTGATTACTTCGCTGTGTTACACCCAGGACAAGCATTAAGACTTACAAAAGAATTAATTGCGGCTGGTATCAACACTAACGCTGGCGCTTTATCATCAACTGGTAATGCGTTAATCTCTAGTTCAGCATATGTTGGAAAAATGTTTAATGTAAAGATTTTCCAATCAACTGCTCTAGAAGATGATTCAGTAGCGAATGACACTGAAGGATGTTTATTTTCGCCTATAGCATTTGGGCACATCCTGAAGAGAGCAATCAGAGTTGAAACTCAAAGAGATGCTTCAGCAAGAACAACGGAATACGTTGCGACTACGGCTAGAGGTAACGCTATTTTGAAAAACAACTACGCGGTTAGATTAAAAGGAGCGAAGAACATATAATTGTTCTGATCCCTCTTAAGAGTCTAGGCGGGTCGCCCTTTATTGGGTGGCTCGCCTTTCTTATTTCCACTAAATATTGTTGTGATTGGAAGGACCAGTCACTTTTATTAAACAAGGAAGGACCTTTGAAATGGCGACATTCGCGACAGACACAGACCTTTTAGAATACGAACCAGACATCCAGAAATACGGCATCGCTGAATTTGATTCAGACCACGAGAAGACCTATGATGACATCATAAGGTTGCTGAACATCCGTTGGTTCCCAAAAGCACAACACGGACAGGTTGATATCAGCATCATTGGCACATCAAACCAGAGATTGAGCCCGTCCAGGCTGACTGCTTCACAATTCACCAGGGCCGCTGTGTATCACGTGTTGGCGCACTACATCTACCCCAAGCTATCAAAGTTTGAAGAACAGATTGACGTGTTTGAAAGGAAGATGAACTACTACAAACAGAAGTTTGAAGAGGAGTTTGATCTTATCTTGAGGTTGGGTGTTGAATACGATCTAGATTCATCAGGAGATATTTCAGAAGCAGAGAGACAGCCTTTCCATTTCAATAGATTGGTAAGGTAATGTCAGCCAGAGAAGATATCGCCAAGAACATACAAGCACAATTACAGAATATGACGGATCCCGCTGTGGGGTCAGTGAGCAGAGAATTCTTTGACGTCCAGAAACTGGCGATCACGCAATTCCCAGCGGTGTTGATAACCACCGCGGAGGAGACACGTGAGGACATCACGATGGATGAGCGACAGGGCACCATCAGATACAACCTACGTTGTTACGTTAGGGGCACACAGATTGACACGTTGAGGAATGAGATAGTGGAGAGAATAGAAGAAACGCTGGAGGTCAGCAGGGACAGGGACATCACGTTCGCGGCCACAAACATACACCACGTGACCACAAGGGTGGCGGGTGTTGAAGTTGTTGAACGGGAACTGCCTTTGGGTGAAGTGGTGGTCCAGGTTGATGTGACCTACAGATACAAAAAAGGAGTCCTATAATGGCAGTGAAAATGTATAAAGCACAGAATTCAAAGTGGGTGCGTGGATTGAATGTCCAGGCCCATTTGGATACAGGTTGGACCGTTGAACCTGTAAAACAACAACCAAAAAAAACAAGCAAAACCATCTTACCAAAATTCAAACTTGAGGTAGGCGAGGTCAAAGTTGTTTCACAAACTGATCTTTCAGGTCCAGAAGATCTAAACAATAAGGAGTAATACAATGGCTAATAATAGCGGTGTATATACAGGCGAAAGTGGAGTCATCAAATTCATAGGTGCTGACTCAACGGTGGCAAGTGTGGCAAGTGTTAGATCCTTCAGTGTGGATAGGGAAGTTCAAACGATTGAAACTACAACTATGGGAAGCACTAATAGATCTTATTTGGCTGGCCTTGCTCAATTCAGTGGCTCACTGGACGTTTATCTGCGTGATGACGATCCTGGACAGACTAACTTTTTAAGTTATGTTGAGAATCCAGATTCAGTTGCCAAGATTGAATTGTATCCGTCAGGAGAAACCACAGGCATCAAACTTGCTGGTGACGTTATCGTGACAGGACACTCAATAACATCTAACTTTGACGGAGCAGTTGAGGCATCCATCACGTTCCAAGGAACAGGTGCCCTAACGAGGACCGTCACAGCGTAATGTTTCGTGTAAGTTCAACCCCTTCAGCCAAGCAACTGATTGGAACCATCAGGCGGGAACTGAAGACGACCTTGAATCAAGTTGGCAATGTGCTACTTGAGGAGGCACGTCAGGCGACCCCTGTGGCCAAAGGCAGGGCGAGGAGGGGTTGGACGAAACGTTCAATGGCCAACGAGGTTAGGATCGCTAACCGTGTCCCTTACATTGAACGATTAGAGAACAACCATAGTAGGCAGACAAGAGGACAAGGTATAATGACACCAGCGATCAGAAACACAAACAAGAGGAGAGTAAGATGAGTAAGACACTAGAAAAGATCGCCCAACACTGGCAGAAGGCCATCGCGGGTGATATGATTAAATTAAGGGTTGATGAATGGGATATGGACATCTACGTCAAGAGATCCTATCCGTTCAAAGACGAAAGCCGTGTGATGAAATTACAAGCACAGGGCGAACCTGTTGAGGCGTTGGTTGAGACACTGATAGTCAAGGCATTGGACAAGGATGGCAAGAGGCTGTTCCACGATGCTGACAAAGTGAATCTGATGAACGAGGCAGACCCTTCAGTGATTTTGAAGGTGGTCACGGGCATCAACACAGCCGCGATCAGGATGGAAGGTGACGACGCCGTAAAGGAGTCAGAACCAACCCAGAGTTAAGGTTCCTAATGCTGTTGGCTTCAAGGTTGAACAAGAGCCTTGAAGAAGTTATGGGACTATCTGTGTTGGAGTTGGACCTCTGGTCTGGTTACATCAGGCACGAGCAGGACCTTGCCAACAAACAGGTTAAAAGAAGGAGACGATAGTGGCGACACAACAACTGATCATTGACGTAGTAACCAAGAACACCCAACGACTGGACCAGATTGAAAGGGCCTTGAACAGGAC
>Ga0129324_10002613_pt1 | contig 10947 bp, 7 predicted proteins | sample CPBDNA_7_FD_96879 | JGI IMG/M metagenome (GOLD analysis project Ga0129324, IMG submission 96879) | Freshwater to marine salinity gradient microbial communities from Chesapeake Bay, USA - CPBay_Spr_15_0.2_DNA | ecosystem: Environmental > Aquatic > Marine > Coastal | place: USA: Chesapeake Bay... | reverse complement strand
TTGTTTCATAGATTTTTTATATACTTCATAAAGTTTTAAATTTTTTTCTATTGCTTTATATTCGGCAAGGTCTTTCTTAATTTGTTCTAATAATGCTGTATATTTAGTAATATTAGTATTTTCGATAGTATATTGTTTTTCCACTTCTTCTAACACTTCTTCAAATTCATCTAACTCGGCTTTTACTAAATCAATTTCTTTCTGGATACTGTTATTATTTTCAATTTGGTCTTTATATTTTTCAAATTTTATTAATAGTTCTTCTTTTTGTTTCATTTCAATTTCAATAAATTTAACATCTTTTTCTAAATTTTCATAAGTATTTATTAATTTTTGTGTTTTACGTAGTGAATCAATTACTTCTTCATTTTTATTAATACGTGTTTCATATTTAGTGCGTTTTACTTTATTGGCTTCTAATTCATTATTAATGTTATGATTATCCTCTACATTTAAAATATCATTTTCAATATGTTCTATTTTAGTTTGATACTGACTTTGTTTTTGTTCTATTTCTTTTACTTGTGTATCCAGAACACATAATTCTTTTAATTCAGTTTTAATTTGTGAATTTAATGTTGTCAGTTCTTTTTGTTGATTTTTAATGTCTTGGTCATTTGAATTTGTTTTATAAGTTTCTATTTCTTTAGATACAAAATAATCGGTAGCTTTCTTTTTATACTGTTTATATTCTGGTGTTTCACATAGTTTAGTATAGTCTGTTGTATTTAATATATCTTGGGTTAATGAACTAAACCATTTACATAAATATTTTTTATATTTAGTTTCATTTTCTGCGAGTGTTTGTGGTTCTATTAATTTATTAAATGCTTCTGGTAATTTAACTAATGTTTTTTCTAATTTCAAAATAGTTTCATTATTCACTGTTATTTCTTTTTCTTTTTCTTTTAATAATAATATTTTTTTAGTTATTAATTCTATTTTATTATTATTTTGATTTAGTTTATCTTCGTATTTATTTTTTAACTCATTTAAATAAGTTTTAGAATCATCTATATCATCAGGTAGTTTAATATTACTTGGTTTTTTTGATTTATATAATTCTTCATTAGCTTTTTCTATTAATCTTATTTTTTTATTAGCATCTTTTATTATTAATAGGGTTTTATCTTCTTCTTCTTTTAATTGTGTTATTAATTCTTCTATATGAATTGTTTTATCTTCATTGATAGTGATAGTGTTGGTATTAGTTGTATTAGTGGTATTGGTGGTATTGTTAATATTATTATAAATACTATCTTTTAATTTAATTCTTTCTTTTTTATTATTTTTAAGTTTATCATTTAACTCTTCAAATTCAATTTCAATATCTTCTTTATTATGTTCTTCTATAAAACTTTTACAATCATTATTCAATTTAGAAGATGTATCCAGAATAGTTTTATGTAATTGTTTAATTTTTTGTTTAGCATAGTCTTTATTTTCATTATGTATAGCAACTAATTTTTCAGATTTTAATTTACTTTTCTTTGCTGTTACAATAAAATCATTATTTATTTTTTTACTAATATGGTCTCTAATATCTTTATATTTAGTAAGTTGAGAACCAGCCATACTATCTAATTTATCAAGAATATCAAATTTCATAATTCGTTGTAATTCTTTACGTCGTTCTGTATTTTCAGCATCTACAAAACAACTATTATCGTGTTGAACGCTAAAACTTGTATGTATAATATCTTCATAACAACCAAAATAATCTCTAATTAATTCTTTTGTTTTTGTAGTATTATCTTCTTCTAAATTTTCAACAGTTTCTTCTATATCATGGGTTCTATAAAATTCTAATTTTGTGCTTACTGTATTTGTTTTTGTTTTTCCAGAACCTCTTACACCTCTTTTAATAATTGTATAAGTCCAATTACCAATTACTATATCAAGCTTAATATTAAATAAATCACTGCGAATATTTAAAATATCTTTTGCTGAACCTTTACGTGTAAATTTATCAAATAATGTATATATAATAATATCTAAAAGTGCAGATTTACCTAAATGATTTTGTGCTATAATACCAACAACACCTTTAAATTGAGTAAAGTCAATGACATTATTTGTTCCAAAAGCAAATAAATTTGAAAATTCAAGTCGTTTTAATTTATAATGTCCTGAAAATTTATTATTAGTATAACTTGTATTTATTTCTTGTAATTTTATATTTTGAGAACAATTTAGTTCAAGTATTTCATTTATTTCATCATCAGTAAGCATTATATCATTATTTCTATTTGTTTCATTAATGTATTCTTTAATATATTTATTTTGTAATTCTGGTGATGTAATATCAATAGTTAATGCTGATTTATTTTTTTTTTTAAGTTTATTATTGTTATTAGTATTAGTATTATTTTTAGTATTATCATTATCATTATCATCATTATTAATATTATTATTATTATTATCATTATTGTTATCATTATCATTATCATTATCATTATCATTATCATTATTGTTATCAATAATACTATTAATAGAATTATTATTATAATCATTATCTTCTAAAAATTCATCATTTTGATATGAAAATTCTACAACATTATGATTCATTTTAAGAAGTGTAATATAATCTAAAATAAAACTTTCTGGTGTATTTTTATAAAGAATACGTACTCTAATATTTTTTGTTAAAGGGCAATTTGGGTCATGTATATTATCTTTTTTTAAACATTGATGATTCGCTTTTTTATCATTAACATAAAGAGTAACATAAGACCAACTGTTGTTAATTGATTTAAATTCTCCTGTTTTAGATTGAATATCCCATTTAATTAAACCGTGGTTATTAATATCTTCACCCAAATTTTGTTGTATAAGAGAACCAGAATAGGCAATATTAGATTTTAAAAATTGATGTTTATGTATATCACCTAAACAGGCAATATCATACTCGTCAAAAGCTGATGGTGTAATTGTTTTATTATTATCTTCTGTTAATTCTAATCCATTAAAGAGAACAGCACCATTTACCCGCCCGTGATATAACATAATAGATGTTATATTTTCATTTTGTGCTTGTGTTTTATCATAAATTAATGGTATTATTTTATTGTCAAAAATAGATGCATGATAAAACATAAGATTAGAAACTTTATAGACACCGGATTCTAAAAAATAAAAAATAGGATTTGATTTTGGTAAATCGGCAATAATAGGAGTTAAAGCATCTAAACGCTCTTTATTATTCATATTAACATCATGATTTCCAGGAATAATAACTAAAGGCATTAAATTAGATATTGCTTTAAGAAAATTATAAGTAAGCTGAATACATTCTGGTGATAAATCACTTTTACTATGAAGAATATCACCAGTAATTAATGCTATAATTGGTAAATTTTTATTATTTATTTCAGGAATATTAAATGTTTTTTTTTCATCTTTAAGGTAATTTAAAATATTAATAAATACTTCTTGATATTCATAATGACGTTTGTATAATTGAATGTGAATATCACTAAAATGATATATTTTAGTAATAGTTGTAGTATAGTCATCATATACTTTATCAGGTTGTCTTAAATAATTAATTATAGTATTAGTATTAGGATTAGTATTAGTATTAGTCATAGTATTATTCATAGTATTATTCATAGTATTATTTTCAGTTAAATTATCTTCTTGTGGAACTAAATTAGTTAAAATATTCATTCTTTCTTTTTCTTTTAGTTTTTCTTCTTTTAAAAGTTGTGCTTTTGTTTTCTTTTTTTCTATAGGTGTTTTAGGTTCTTTAGGTTTTTTAGGTTCTTTAGGTTCTTTAGGTTCTATAGGTGTTTTAGGTTCTCTTTTTTTTCTTTCTTTTTTTGCTTTTATTGTGATATTTTGAGTGTTATCATTTTCTTCATTTTTTTCAAAAATAATATTATCTATATTAGAATTTTCATCTTTTTTTATTTCTTTATGATTATTTTTTTCCATTATTATAATTATATTAATTAAATAATTAAATAATTAAATAATTAAATAATTAAATAATTAAATAATTAAATAATTAAATAATTAAATAATTAAATAATTAAATAATTAATATAATAATATTTTATATATATTATAATGTTGGTTATTTTTTAAGTTAATTAATTAAATTATAAAAAAATAAAAAAATAATATAATTATTAAAAACTATTTAATAATCAATACTAACTCTATGAATATCATAACACATTAAAGGAATATTTAATTTTACAGATAAATCGTGAATATATTGTCTTATAAAAAATCCACTACCAACATGTAATTGTAATGTAATATAATTGATAGTATCTATATTTTTTGTTTTTAATAGTTTCCATTGTTCTATAATTTCTTTTTGTCTAAACTCTTTTGTTTTATCTACTTTATCAATAATATTAATACATTCATCAACCCATAATTTAAAATGTAATTTTCCATTATCAATTACTTTTGAATGATATAATTCAACATTATGATAATGGTCTTCATACTTATTTTTACTTCTGGATAACAATGCTTTTGTAGAAAAATAATGATATTTTTGTTTAATAAGAGTAATACCTTTCTCAATTTCAAAAATAGATTTATAATTAGATAAAATAGATGATGATTGTGATGATGTTGTATTTCCATTTGATTCTAACAAATTATTAGTAATTAATCCAAGAGCATCATCAGTATCTGTTGATACTCCAATCATAACTTTAACTTCATATGTTTTACTTAAATTTGTATATAAATCCATTTTTTTACATTCATCTCCAATTAAAATAGGTATAACACCACGTGCCATTGGGTCTAATCTTGCTGTATAACATATTTTTTGTCCTGGATAATCTTGTTTAACAGTATTTATAAATTGTAATGGTGTTAATCCAGATTCTTTATAGTATTCTAACATTATTAATGATATATGATATATAATATATGATATAATACTTATTTTTATATGATTGGCATTATTTTATTATTAAATAATTTCAATTTTATTAATAAATAATTATATTTTACTTATTAAATAAAATATAATTATTGATTTGTTTATTTATTTTTATAATAATTAAATAATAAAAATTGAATTTAAATAGTTAATGATATTATATATATAATTAATTTTAAATTATAGTTTTAAATTAAAAATGTGTTTGTTAAAAACTGGTGAACGTAGTTCCGTAGAATGTGCGAAGCACGCAGCTGAAATTGGAGGTTTATCAGCCTCCAATCGCTATTTTCGTGAATGTGAATCAGAACGGAAAGCTGTCTTACACTATGCATGCTGAAGTAAATATAATAAATAAATATATATCTTTATATAGAAGAAAAGGTTATAAAGATTCTGATATTCGTAGAAAATTAAATAAAGAATGTATTACTGTTATTAGAATTAATAATAATAAAAACTCTGATATACCTTTTACAAATTCTGCTCCTTGTTCTCAATGTATTCAATATTTAAAAACATATAATATAAAAAAAATTAATTATAGTTTAAATGACGGAAGCTTACATTTTGAAAGAGTTAAAGATTTAGGCGAAGGTAGATTATCAAGAGGTAATAGAGCTATTTTAAGAGAAAAAAATAGTTTATAATAATTAATTTTAAATTTTTATTTTTTATATTTTATATTAAATTTTTGTATTTTATATTTTTATATTACTAAATAATAAGTAATTTATAAGTAATTTATAATTATTATTATTAAACCTATGATTAAAAAAACTATTATTAATAAAACAAAGAAGAATAAAACACAAAAACAAACAAAAAAAAATACTAATACACATATTATAAATGTATTAACTTTAGTAAAAGAGTATTATAAAGAAAAAAATGATAAAATACGTGTAAATAGTTATGAAAAGGCAATTTACCAAATTAGTAAATTTATTAAACCTATTATGAAAGGTAGCGAATTAGCACATTTAGATGGTATTGGTAAAGGTATGGTAGAAAAAATAGATACCATTATTAGCTCTGGAACACTACCTATTTTAAATGATATACAAAAAATAAAAAATAATTCTAATAATACTAATTCTAATACTAATCCTAATACTAACACTAACACTAAATTAAATACTCTTTTAGGATTTAGTAATACATTTGTAACTAAACTTATAAATAAATATAACACCAGAACAATTAGTAATGTAAAACAATTAGTAAATAATAATAAACTCAAATTAACTAAGATACAAACATTAGGTTTAAACTATTATAAAGATTTACAAACGCTCATACCCAGAGATGAAATAACAAAATTAACTAATATATTTAAAACTATTGTAAATAATACTAATTATACTATGTTAGTATCTGGAAGCTATCCTTCTAATACAAAACACTATTCTAAAGATATAGATATATTAATTGTAAAACATAAACATTTAAAAGATAATATAGGTTCTGGAGACTTAAAAAATATTATAAATAAGATAAAAATTTATTTTGAAGAATTAAACAAAGATAAAGAAAATAATAAAGAAAATTATTTAGAAAGTATATCATTAGGTAGTAAAAAATTTATGGGATTAATTAAAAGTCCTATTAGTAATAAAATGAGACATATAGATATAAGATTAGTTACAATGAATGAGCTACCTTATTCTTATCTTTATTATAGTAGTGGTAAAATGTTTAATAAGCTTATTAGAGAAAAATTTAAAAAAAAGGGATATAAATTAAATGAATATGGATTATATAAAATAAGATACAATAAAGATTTTGAAAAAATAAAAATTGATGAAGAAAGTAATTTAGTTTTAGATAATATTAATATAAAAAATAGAGAAATAAATTTATTAAATTATATAAAAAAAATAGAACAAGAACTATTTAAACTTGCTTCTATGGATTATAAAACAGTTCAAGAAAGATATTAAAAATTAAATATTAAAAATTAAATATTAAAAATTAAATATTAAAAATTAAATATTAAAAATTAAAAATGAATCCCATTAAAGTTAAGATAATCAATAATTTGTTTGCGTTCAAGTAATTTATAACCTTCTCTATCTTCAATATTTTTTATATTTTTAATTATATAACAAGCATCTTCGCAACAATAAGACATTAAAGTTCTAAAGATTTCAAACGCTTCAAATTGTAATGCTTCTTTAAGTGTAAAAGCATCTGTTTTAGACTTATAAGTGGTTACAAAATCATTAATATAAATCATAATATGATGTTGATAATCTCTATCTGAATTATAAAATATAAATTTCCTAAATGCTTCAAATTTTGTCCAATAATCAATAAATTCAATTAATGTAATATCATTAAATTTAATTGAAAGAAATGGTTTATATTGAGTTTCATCTTCATAAATATCTTGAATATTAGTATAAGATAATCTACTCCATAATTTCATAATACAATTTAAAAGTTCTATACCAATTGTATGTTTATAAATTTGTGTTAAAAATTCAAATGATTTTTCAGAAGTTTTACAAATATCTTTAATATCTTTTAAATCCTTAATAAGATTAGAATCATCTCGATAATTTAACCATCTAACCGAATTAATTTTATCTAATGCGTTTATTTGTTTACTATCTAATGTAATTATTGGATTAGCTATAATAGATTTATCATTGTGTGCACAATCAGGTCTTGTTATGCGAATATTAGACTCTTTATTAAAATATAAAGCATAAAATTCAATTAATTCTTTGGAAGTACAATCAATAATATTAATTAAATTAGGTATATTCAGTGTATTACTTAAATATTCTATAATATCGATAATAATTTTAATATGTTCTTGTTTAACATCACTTGATACTTGAATAATTTCAATCGATGACTTTAATATTGTAAAAGTATCATTTAAATGATGAACTATTGTTTCATTATAATTAATATCTTTCACTGATATAGATTTTTCATTTTGACCTTCTTCTTGGGTATCTACTTGAACTTCTGTTTGGTCATTGACTTGAACTTCGGTTTGAACATTTTTAAATCCTTCAAGCTCTGGTGAATGTTCATATTGTGGATCAAATAAAATAACTATATTATGAATATGAATATCTTTACCTGAAAAATTGGATAATGAACTAATAAATTCAGGACTAAATTGAACCTCTGGATTATTAAATAATGTATTTAATAATTTTGTATATTCATGATTATGAGTATAAGGTAAATCTTTTGGTAAATGAACTCGAGTAGAAGTTTTTGAACCAATATGTAAATGAAATACTAATATATTGAATATATCAGGATTTTTGTTTTTTAAAGTTTCACTTTCACCGTATGTAAATAAGTATTCAATACATTTATCTATAGTATTACAAATCATTTTTCAGAATAAAGTAAAAATAATATTATTTAAAAACACTTAAAAACACCTATAAATATTCAACTATAAAAATATATTTATACAAATGTTAATAATATATTTTTATATTATTCATTTAAAATAAATTCAATTTTTATTATTATTTAATTGTTTTTACTTTTTATATAATTTATTTTTTATTATTATTTAATTGTTTTTACTTTTTATATAATTTATTTTTTATTATTATTTAATTTATTTTTTATTATTAGATTAATAATAATTATTATCTTTTATAATATTAATAATAAGTATATAAATATTTATACATTTATAAAATTATAATATGGTTAAATATAAATCAAAAGTTTCTAAAAAAAATACTATAAAGTCACTTTCCAAGACTAAAAAAACTACTAAAGAGTTAAAAAAATTACCTAAAATAAAATCTAAAAGTAAAAGTAAAAGTCAAAAGACTAAAACAAGAAAAACAACAAAAAAATTAATTCATAAAAAATTTAATGATGATAAAAAGAAAAAGAAAAAATCTATAAATATTTATGAAAATTCTGATTATGTTGATGATAAAAAGAAAAAGAAGAAATCTATAAATATTTATGTTGATGATAAAAAGAAAAAGAAGAAATCAAATACAAGTTTATTAAGTGGTAGTTTAACAGGAACATATGATGATAAAAATAAAAAAGTTGAAAATATTGATATTGAAAAACAAAAAAAAATTATTGAAAAAATTGCTGAAACTAAATTAGAAAATATGACTGATGAAGACCAAAAAAATATTAAATTAGATAGTATGAAAAAAACATTATGTAATTTACGTTATGGTAATTTTCACGATATTGATGTTTCAGATAGAACACCTTACTGGGGTCTTGGTATTGAACATGAAATGCAACTGTTTCATAAATCGCAAAGTGGTATGAAAAATACAAATATACTTTTTGATTCTCAAGAATCAGCCTGTTTTTTAACTCATGAAAAAGATGAAAGTGGTTCATGTTGTAAAAATAGAAAATATCCATATGGTAAATGTGATGATTTTAGTGAAGATGCTAAAAAATATAAAAATATTAATCTTACTGAAGAAGAACGTATTTATTTATTAAATATGGATTGGGAATTAACAGGGCGTCAATTTAAAGACTGAGAAAAAAAAGGTAGAAGCACCAAAATTTTAGAAAGAGCAAACGTATTAATGCCAGAACTTATATCAACAAATTTTAGTAATCGTTCTATTGATAGTATTGCTAATGAAATTCTTACATTAGAAAAAAAATATATTGATATACATATGAAAAATCCACATACTAAACAAAAAGTTGCTAAATATGGACCAATTACAACACATAATTGTGGTTCTCATAGTGAATTACGTGTTCCAGAACATCCAACTATTTATTCAAAAGACTATAAATTTACCGACCATAAAGTAGAAGATTATCTTGGAAGTTATCATATGACAATAACACTACCTCATCATAATGATATTAGCACTAAAGATTTTGTAAAAATGCATCAACATACCGCACAACAAATACAATGGCTAGAACCTTTAATGATGACTGCATTTTTTAGTCCAGCACAATCTGGTGTTGGTAATAAAAATGAACCTGAAGGTAGTTTTCGAGTTATGAAAAGTGGATGGGGTAATTTTGCTGGTAGTGATATAAGAGTAATTGGTTCACACGGTTTAGATAGAGGTAGTAATATAAAAAAAACTTGGCGTAAAGGTTTAAATTTTACTGGTTCTAAAAAACTAAATGATTGTATTAAAAAAGCACCAGTTCAATATAAAAAATCAAAAACAGTTCAAACAGGTGATTTTCGCACATTTGGTATTGAAAGTGATATAGAAAAGTGTAAATTATTATATAATCCAAGCGATTGTAATAAAGGAGGGCGTGCTGATGGTGCTCCAATGAAACCACCTTTTGGTATGGAAATACGTATTTTTGACCACTTCCCTGCTGAATATTTAATAGAATTAATGCGTATTATAATATTAATTGCTGCTAACGCCCAAAGACATGCTCCTACTCAATATGTTTATAATGATAAGAGATGGATTTCAAGTATTCACGCAATTATGAAAGATGGTTGGAATGCTAAACTTGATTACACTTATGTTAATGCTCTTAAAGAGAATTTAGGTTTACCAATAAATACAACTTCTGTTCTGGCGTATGATATTTTTAAACAAATTGTTAAAGAATTATATGATATTAATAAAGATTCTTATATTAATAAAATTATGAATGAAAATCCTGAAATTGAACCTAAAGTCCCTGAACTTAATCGTATGTGTTGGGAACTCGCATTTACACAAAAATACAATATTCAAATGATAAATTTAATGAAAAAAAATTTTTATAATGAACAAAAAGTAACAATAAAAGAATTTTCAAAAATGCTTAAAACAGATACTACATTAGACTTTGAATATTGGAATGATAATATAAATGATTTATTATATGCTTTAGAAACTAATAATCATGTAAATTTAGAGGTGTTTAATGGTAAAATACAATCAATTACAATACTTCTTTAGAATTATTAAGATGGATTATTAGAATTTTTATTATACTATTTTGCTGAAGTAAGTAATTTATTTTTTATAATTTTATTTTTTATTATTTTATTTTTAATCATTAAAATTATATATATATATATA
>Ga0129324_10002610_pt1 | contig 10953 bp, 11 predicted proteins | sample CPBDNA_7_FD_96879 | JGI IMG/M metagenome (GOLD analysis project Ga0129324, IMG submission 96879) | Freshwater to marine salinity gradient microbial communities from Chesapeake Bay, USA - CPBay_Spr_15_0.2_DNA | ecosystem: Environmental > Aquatic > Marine > Coastal | place: USA: Chesapeake Bay... | reverse complement strand
TGAGCACATTCAGGCCGCTCGGCGAAGTGCCGAGGAGCTCGGAGTGGAAGCAATCACCCCCGCCACCGGCAACCAGCTCGCCCTGCTGGCTCGGCTTGCAAAAGCCAAGAGCATCGTCGAGGTCGGCACCGGTGCAGGGGTCTCAGGCTTATGGCTGCTATCTGCAAGTGAAGACAGCATCCTGACCACAATCGACGATGAGCCCGAGTATCAGAATGTGGCAAGGGAAAACTTCAAGGCTGCGGGCATCACTCCCTCACGAATCAGAGTGATTGCCGGGCGAGGCTCGGCGGTCATGGGAAACATGGCGGAATCTGCCTACGATCTAGTTTTCCTAGATGCAGATCCCGAAGATTTGGAATCGATGCTTTCGCCAGCAGTGGCGCTGGCTAAGCCCGGAGGGGCGATTGTGGTTTCACACGCACTCTGGCGAGACCGAGTGCCAAACCCAGCGCTGCGAGACGATGAAACTGCCGCCTACAGGCAGGCGATCAGAAACTTTGGAGACGGTGACGGGTTCGTTTCGTCGCTATCAATGGTGGGCGACGGATTGTTGCTAGTGGTGAAAGCCGACTAACTACTTTTTGATGACGCCTTCGAGAACCTTGTGAAGCTCCTTGGCCTCGGTCTCATTGACGGAGACCACTAATCTTCCGCCACCCTCGAGAGGAACTCGAAGAACGATAAGGCCACGTGGTTCGCGCTCTGCCTCCATTGGTCCATCACCGGTGCGAGGCTTCATAGCTGCCATGAGTGTTGACTCCTAGAATTTTTGGGCAAACCCCAATTATTCCAGAAATCTCGGGCAATAGCCAACCCAATTAGCTGGACAGCCAGCCCTTTAGCCCCTGATAGCAGTCATGAATGTGCCCAACGGGAACGTTTTCATTGTCTGCATGAGCAAGAGAAGGGTCTCCGGGACCATAATTCACCGCCGGAATCCCGAGGGCCGAAAACCTTGCCACATCGGTCCAGCCGTACTTCGGATGAACGGAGGTTTTGGTTGCTGCAATAAAGGATTGCGCCACTTCGGTATTCAAGCCGGGACGAGCGCCTTCGGCTACATCCATCACCTCAACCTCGAAGCCATCAAACCATTGACGCAAAAGTGCTTCCGCTTCGCTGGCTGACTTATCTGGTGCAAATCGGTAGTTCACCATGATCGTTGCGAGATCTGGAATCACGTTCGTTGCGATGCCAGCACTCGCGGTTACCGCATTCAGGCTCTCGCGATAATCCAGGCCATCCACATTCACTGTGGCCGGTTCGTACTCATTCAAGGTGTTGAGCGCAGGTAGTAGGGCGTGAATCGCATTAGACCCCATCCAGGGTCTGGCGGAGTGGGCCTTCTTGCCTTTCGCACGTACCTCTACCCTCATGGTGCCATTGCAGCCACCCTCGACCATGGCACTTGTGGGTTCGCAAAGCACGGCAAACATTCCCGAGAGCAACTCGGGTCGATTGCGCGACAGCCTTCCAAGTCCGTTTAGGGAGGAGTCCACTTCTTCGTTGTCGTAAAAAATCCAGGTGACATCGACTGCCGGGGTGGATAGCTCGGTGGCTAGCTTCAGCATCACCGCAACACCGGCTTTCATGTCCACGGTTCCACGCCCGACAATTACCTGTTCGCGTTCGAAGTGATGAAGCTGAGTCGGGAGATTGGCTGCAACCGGAACTGTGTCGATGTGGCCGGCAATGATCACACGATCTTTAGCCTGGTTCGTGCTGGCAACAACTGCGTTGCCATCTCGCACGACGCTGAGGTGATCAAACTTTTCTAGGGTGGCTTCAATGGCATCTGCGAGCTGAATTTCATTGCCTGACACAGATTCGATGTCGCAAATCGCCATCGTCAACTCGGTGAGCGATGCGGTGGTGTCCAAAGCTGCCATAGCAAAAAAGGCTACCTGTATTCTTGGGGGCGTGAGTGCGCAAAACAGTAATCAAGCATGGGGCCATGGTCTAGCAACCATTGCCAGCGATGGCAGCGTGCTTGATGTCTACTACCCGAACCCTGAGGTGGGCGCTGCACCAAAGTCAGATCTGCAGTGGTTTCCCCCTAAAGAACTTGATGACAAGGCAGGCTTCGACGAGCTCAGAAACGTCAGGACCGAGGTGGTTCGCACAGAAATCGACCTCAACTCCGAGGTTTCCTCCACTCAGGACGCCTATCTTCGTCTGCACTTGCTTTCCCACCTACTAGTCGCTCCCAACGGGATGAACCTGGATGGACTGATTCCCAATCTGCCGATCGTTGCCTTCACAAACAAGGGAGTTATCGCGCTGGAGGAGTTCGAAGCTCGCGCTTTTGAGCTTCGATCTCAAGGAGTTGTTGCACACTCAATAGACAAGTTCCCAAGGCTCATTGACTACGTTGTCCCCAAAAAGGTCAGAATTGCTGACGGTAACCGAGTTCGTTTAGGCGCTCACCTGGCTCCAGGCACCACGGTCATGCACGAGGGCTTTGTGAACTTCAATGCTGGCACGCTAGGTGCATCAATGGTCGAAGGTCGCATCTCGCAGGGTGTTGTGGTTGGCGATGGGTCTGACATTGGAGGCGGAGCCTCGATAATGGGAACCTTGTCCGGCGGTGGCAAGCACAAGGTCTCTATCGGCAAGCGATCGCTGCTTGGAGCCAACTCCGGTATTGGTATTTCACTTGGCGATGACTGCATCGTTGAAGCGGGTCTTTACCTAACCGCTGGAACCAAGCTCACCTTGATAGTTGGTGGCAAGAGCCAGGTAGTTAAGGCAAGTGAACTCAGCGGTCTAAACGGAATGCTCTTCAGAAGAAACTCGCTCACCGGTGGCGTTGAGGCCATAGCGCGCGACGGTGTGGGTGTTGAGCTCAACTCAGAGCTGCACGCCTAAGAAGTAACTGAGTCCCAACCTTTGGCTTCAAGTGGGTTGCCATCCAGAAGAGCCATTGGAGCTTGGCTCGCTAGCACTTCACCAACTACTTTGAAACCCTTTGGAATTGCGGCGCCGCTCGGGAAAGTAGTTAGAAACGAATGGTCCTCTCCCCCAAAAAGTACCCAATCAATTTCACTTACCTGCTTATCGCCTCTTGAATTCACTGACTGAGCTGCAAGCTCCAGCACAGCCTGGTAGCCGAACAGCTTGCTTGAATGAAGATTTAGGGCCACTCCAGATGCTTTAGCCATGCGGTTGGCATCAAGAGCGAGTGAATCGGAGATATCCATCATCGCCGTTGCAGCGCTCACTGCCTGCAGGGCGAGTTCAACTGGAGGGGTTGGTCTTAGCTGCACATCAACAAGCTCGGGATAGCTAGCCGCAAGAGTTTTGTCTGGATGAAGCAGCAGGTCTAGCCCTGCTGCTGCCTTGCCCAAAGTGCCACAGACCGCTACCAAATCCCCTGGCTTAGCTCCAGAACGCAACAGGGGCTCTGCCAGCAGTTGCCCGTGGGCTGCCACGGCAATCACTATCTGGGCTCCGGAGGCAAGATCCCCGCCGACTATCTCAGCGGTGGGGGCCAACTCGTCCAACCCAGCTTGCAATCCGCGGGCAAAATCTTCGAGCCATGCTTGCGTGGTCGTTGGGGTGACGACCATGGCGACTGTGAGCGCAATTGGCCTGGCACCCATGGCGACCACATCGGCAACATTGCTGGCCACTGCCTTGAAGCCGAGATCGAAGCCGGAAGAGAACTCAAGTTTGAAGTCGTGGTCCTGCACAAGAGTGTCTGTTGTCACAACAAATCTGAGATCGGTAAGCCCAATCACCGCAGCATCATCGCCGGATCCGACGATGGTGCTGTCAACCTTTTTGAAGATGCTCACGGCTTGCTTCAGGGCCTGATTCTCACCAAGCTCAAAGACTGTAGGGCCTGAATATTCCACCTCACAACGCTAGCCTTAAACCAATGCGTAAATTGACCCTGATCCCAGTTTTGTTTTTGCTCACCGGTTGCGCTGCGACGGTGAACATTGAGGCAGCGGAGGATGCCAACAATCCAGCCTGCGCCGAGGTTTCGGTTCGCTACCCAGATCAGATAGGGGAGCTATCGCAGCGTTGGACCAATGCCCAGGCAACCACCGCATACGGTGACCCTGCAGCCGTCTTGGTTCGCTGTGGTCTAGAACCCGTATTTGTTTCGAGCTTGCCCTGTGTAACTGCAAGCAATGTTGATTGGCTGGTTGATGATTCCCAGGCGCCAAACTTTAGGTTCATCAGTTTTGGGCGCAGCCCAGCGGTGGAAGTGATTGTGGATTCCGAGCGAGCTAGCGGTATTTCAGCTCTGGATGGTCTGGTACAAGCGGTCAGCAAGCTACCGGCTGAAGCTCTCTGCACTGAAACTACAAACTAAAGCCAGCTGGCTAGCGGGGATCGGCTCCAAAACCCAGCCCGGTCTGAATCAACTGCTCAATCAGTTGTGAGTAGGACAGGCCTGATGCTTGCCAAAGGGCTGGATACATTGAAATTGGGGTGAAGCCAGGCATTGTGTTCACCTCGGTGATCACAAATCCCGTGTCAGTCAGGAAAAAGTCTGTGCGAGCCAGCCCCTGACACCCAAGAGCCTGGAAAGCCTTAATAGCAAGCTGTTGCATTTCGTTCAGCTGCGTAGACGTTAGCTCGGTTGGGACCTTTAGCTCAGCCCCGCCATCTAGGTATTTTGCTTCGTAGTCATAAAACTCGCGGCCCACAACTGTGATTTCACCAGCGAGAGACACAACGATCTCACCCGTCTTTTTTTCGAGAACCGAACACTCGACTTCGCGGCCCTTGATTCTCTCCTCCACGAGGCAGGTTTGGTCATAACTCAGGGCTAACTCGATCGCGGGTTTTAGTTCTGCTTGGGTCTTTACCAGGCTCACGCCCACTGACGAGCCTGATCGAGCGGGCTTCACAAAGCAGTCTGGGTCAAGCATCGCCTGAGCTTTGGCCAACTCTCCAGCTGGATTGAGCATGTAACTTGCCCGAGTGATCCGAACATCTTTTGCCACGCGCAGACCAGCATCGCTAAAGACCGCTTTGGCACGGGCCTTATCCATCGCGAGCGCCGATGCCATAACGCCGTTGCCGACATAGGGAATGTGGCATAGCTGCATCAGGCCTTGGATTGATCCGTCCTCGCCATTTGGGCCATGCAAGACCGGGAAAACGATGTCGATTTTCCCGAGCGATATTCCGGAAGCTAAGCGAAGCTCCCCTCCCCCAACGGGCCAGATAACCTCAGGGGCATCATCTGGCACCTCGGGTGCCACGGCCAATTGCCAGTCCGGCTCAATTGGACTGAGAACGAACTTGCCCGAGCGAGTGATTCCGATTTCGATTACTTCGTATTGCTCTGGATCGATGGCCTTTCGAACCCCGAGGGCGGAGACGCAGGAAACCGAGTGTTCTTCTGATTCACCACCGTAGATCAGTGCCAGTCGCAGCATTAGAACTCCATCTCAACATCATCAGCGAGATTCAGCTGGCGGCCAAACTCTTTGGGGTTCATTTTTCCCTCTAGTACATCTCTAACCTGGGAGACAATCGGCATGTCGATATCTAACCGCTCAGCGATTTGCAGAACTGGCTCCACCGAGCTCAAGCCCTCGGCAGTTTGCTTCATGCGCCTCATCACCTCGAGCTTGGAGTAGCCCTTGCCCAGCATCTCGCCGGCTCTAAAGTTTCTTGAGAGTGAAGACTCAGAGGTGGCAATCAAATCTCCTAGCCCGGCTAGGCCAAACATGGTTCGTCTGCGAGCACCGTGGGCAATCGCGAACGCCGTGATTTCACTGAGGCCTCTGGTCATGATCGACGCTTTGGTGTTCTGCCCATATCCAAGACCATTGACAATGCCAATGGCCACCGCAATTAAGTTCTTGAGCACCCCACCAAGCTCGGTGCCGATCAGATCCTGGTTTGTAAAGACGGTGAAGTACTCACTGGAGCACACCCGGGCTACTTCTGTGGTTCGCTCCGGGCTCGAACCTGCGCAAACAGCCGCCGCCGGTTCTCGCTTGGCAATTTCAAGGGCAAGGTTTGGTCCAGAAATCACAGCAACTTGGTCCAAGGAGCATTCCAGTACCTGGGAAATAACCTCGCTCATGCGTAGGCCGGTGTCTTGCTCCAACCCCTTCATCAACGAGATCAGGGTTGAATCAGCATCAATCAGGTGCTTCCAGGCCGAGAGCGACTCCCTGAGCGACTGAGACGGGATCGCTATATAAACCTGCTTTGCTCCAGTCAGGGCTTGCTCGATATTGGAGGTGGCGTGAAGGTTCTTTGGTAGGTCAATCCCCGGCAGATATTCGCCGTTTCTTCCGGTTTGAGAGATCTCGTTAGCGAGTTCCTCCCGTCGGGACCAGAGTGTGACATCGTGACCACCATCAGCAATCACCTTGGCGATTGTGGTGCCCCAGCTGCCCGCACCCAGAACAACTATGTCGCTCAAGACTGCTTCCTAAAGTTTCCGATTTCGCTCTGACCTACCTTGGTTGGGTCCCAAAGTTCTTTCGGTGGGGTCTCACCACGCAATTCACCAACGATATTGGCAATCTCGTGCATCACCTTGTCGGTCGCACTCGCCAACTCTTGGGTGGTCGGAGTCTTACCCTCAAGCTCCCGGAAAAACATTGGCTTGCCAATCTTCACCCGCACCACATGGAAAGGATTTGGGCGGAACTTCTTGGAATAGTTGCCAAGAACCTTCTCGACTCCCCATTGACCGCAGGGAACTATCGGCAGCCCGAGCTCAACCGCTAGACGAATAGCTCCGGCCTTGCCTCGCATTGGCCACTGGTCGGGGTCTCTGGTTAGCGTTCCCTCCGGGAAGACAACCACGACCTGTCCAGCTTTGAGGAACTCCTTGGCCGCTCGCAGTGGCTCCTCATTCGACTTTCCGCCTCGATAAACCGGTATCTGCCCCACCTTGGGCAGGAGCTTGCCAATGATTGGAATCCTAAAGATCGACTCCTTAGCCAAGTAGTGGGGCACCCGCTTCATGTGCAGGTAGACGGAGTATGCGAAAGAAAAGGGGTCCAGATAGCTGAGGTGATTTCCCACCAGGATGTATCCACCCTCGGGCAAGTTCTCTTTGCCGCTTGTCTTGATGGTGAACATCAGTCGGAGGATTGGGGCAATCACAATTGCTACAAGTATGAAAGCGAAGCTGTTTTCTCGCTGCACCTTGGGTAGAGCGTTCTCAGCCACGATTAGGCCTCGAACTGGAAATCTGCGCCGAGATCCTCGAGCTTTTGAATAAAGCGCTCATATCCTCTAGAGATTAGCTGCACATTCGAGACATTCGATGTGCCACTCGCTGCCAGTGCCGCAACCACGTGGCTGAATCCACCTCGCAGGTCAGGGACCCGAATGTCGGCGCCCTTCAATGGAGTGGGTCCCGAAATAACCGCAGAGTGGTTGAAATTACGCTGCCCGAACCGGCAAGGAGTTCCGCCAAGGCACTCTTTGTAGATCTGAATCTGAGCACCCATCTGGTTCAGCGCATCGGTGAATCCAAATCGCTGTTCGTACACCGTCTCGTGAACGATTGACAACCCTTGAGCCTGGGTTAGGGCAACCACCAATGGCTGCTGCCAATCTGTCATGAAGCCCGGGTGGACATCGGTTTCGATTACCACTGGCTGCAAGGGGGTTCCTGGGTGGAAAAAACGAATTCCATCATTCGCTATTTCAAACTGACCACCGACCTTGCGGAAGACGTTTAGGAAAGTCATCATCTCAACCTGAGAGGCCCCGCCGACAAAAATATCGCCGCCGGTAGCCAGGGCTGCTGAAGCCCAGGAGGCTGCCTCATTGCGATCAAATAGCGCTCTGTGGGTGAAGCCATTCAAAGTGGTGACGCCCTCAATGCGAATCACCCGGTCGGTATCAACCGAAATAACAGCGCCCATCTTTTGCAAGATGGCAATCAGGTCAATAATCTCTGGCTCTATTGCCGCACCGCGAAGCTCAGTTACGCCCTTGGCTGCCACAGCGGAGAGCAGCACCTGCTCGGTTGCACCAACCGAAGGATAAGGGAGTTCAATCTTTGCTCCCACCAAGCCATCGGGGGCGCTCAGCCTGGTTCCTGTTGGAAGCTTCTCAATAACCGCTCCAAAAGAACGCAGCACATCGAAGTGGAAGTCCACTGGACGGTTGCCGATCTCACAGCCACCGAGCCCGGGGATAAACGCCTCACCGAGCCGGTGCAGTAGCGGGCCACAGAAAAGAATTGGGATTCTCGAGGAGCCGGCATGGGCGTCAATGTCTGTCATTCGAGCTTGCTCGACATTGGAGGGGTCTAGGACCATGTCTCCGGTGCGCTCGTCGTGGGTGATGTTTACCCCGTGAAGGTTGAGAAGCCTAGAAACCACTTCCACATCGGAGATGTGCGGCACATCAAGCAGGGTGGAGGGGGTCTCACCCAACAGGGCAGCGACCATTGCCTTGGTGACAAGGTTCTTTGCGCCCTTTAGGTCAACACGACCGCTTAGCGGCTTGCCACCGTTGATGGTGATCTGAGACACTCAGACTCCTTTTGCAGGGAGAGTGGTGGGTTTCCACGACTCTCTTTTGGCCTCGTAAGAGGCTATTGCATCAGCGCTCTGAAGGGTAATGCCGATGTCGTCAAGGCCCTCCATGAGGCGCCACTTAGTGTATTCGTCAATCTCGAACGGCACGATCACATCACCGAGGCTGATCTGCTGTGCCGGAAGGTCTACCTTCACCTGAACGCCAGGATTCGCATCGATGAGAGACCAGAGCAGCTCCGTATCAGCCTCTGAGATCTCTCCTGCAATCAGGCCCTGCTTGCCAGAGTTACCTCTGAAGATGTCGGCAAACTTCGAGCTGAAAACAGCCTTGAAACCAAAGTCGCGCAGCGCCCAAACGGCATGTTCACGAGAAGAACCAGTTCCAAAGTCCGGCCCAGCGATCAAAACCGCGGCACCCTGAAAGGCGGGTTGGTTCAACACAAACTCGGGATCCTGGCGCCAAGAGGCAAAAAGGCCATCCTCGAAACCAGTCTTGGTGATGCGCTTTAGGTAGACGGCAGGAATGATCTGGTCGGTATCCACATTGCTGCGCTTTAGCGGAGCCACGATTCCTTCGAAGACTGAAATCCGTTCCATTTAGCCCTCCAAGTCTGCAGGTGCGGAAAGGGTTCCCCGCACCGCCGTTGCTGCTGCAACCACTGGTGAAACCAGGTGGGTGCGTGCGCCCTTGCCCTGGCGACCCTCAAAGTTTCGGTTTGAGGTACTGGCGGCCCGCTCGCCTGGAGCAAGCTGGTCAGGGTTCATGCCCAAACACATCGAACATCCTGCGAAGCGCCACTCTGCTCCGAAGTCTTTGAAAATCTTGTCCAAGCCTTCTTCTTCGGCTTGCAGGCGGACCTTTTGGGAGCCCGGTACAACCATCATGCGAACGCCGTCAGCTTTTTTGCGGCCCTGAACTATCGAAGCCGCTGCTCGAAGGTCCTCAATGCGAGCGTTGGTGCAAGAACCCAGGAATACGGTGTTGACCGCAATGTCCTTCATCTTGGTGCCGGGGGTTAGATCCATGTATTCGAGAGCTCGCTCAGCCGCTGCACGCTCGTTGGGGTTTTCGTAGTCTGCAGGGTTTGGCACGGAGTCCATCAGCGAGACACCTTGGCCAGGGTTGGTGCCCCAGGTTACGAATGGGTCCAGGGTGTCTGCATCGATAAACACTTCGGCGTCAAATACCGCGTCGTCATCGGTCTTGAGAGTCTTCCAGTACTCCATCGCCGCATCCCAATCGGCTCCCTCTGGGGCGTGAGGACGACCCTTTAGGTATTCAAAAGTAACGTCGTCAGGAGCAACGAGTCCCGCGCGAGCACCAGCCTCAATGGACATGTTGCAGATGGTCATGCGACCCTCCATTGAGAGAGCTCGAATTGCACTGCCGCGATACTCAAGAACGTATCCCTGGCCTCCACCGGTCGAGATCTTTGCAATCACCGCAAGAATGATGTCTTTCGCACTCACGCCTGGGCGAAGGGTGCCCTCTACGTTGATGGCCATGGTCTTGAATGGCTGCAGCGGAAGGGTTTGGGTTGCCAGCACGTGCTCAACCTCGCTGGTGCCAATGCCCATTGCGAGGGAGCCAAAGGCTCCGTGAGTCGAGGTGTGGGAGTCACCACAAACAATCGTAAGTCCGGGCATTGTTAGTCCAAGCTGGGGGCCAACCACGTGAACGATGCCCTGATTCTTGTCACCCAGCGAGTGAATTCGAACCCCAAACTCTTTGGTGTTGTCTCTAAGAGCCTGAACCTGAGCTCTTGAGGTTGGCTCAGCGATTGGCAAATGAATGTCTTGGGTTGGGGTGTTGTGATCCTCGGTAGCAATCGTTAGGTCTTTACGACGAATGTCGCGACCAGCGAGTCGAAGGCCATCGAAAGCTTGCGGGCTGGTCACCTCGTGGATCAGGTGCAAGTCAATGTAGAGCAAATCGGGCGCGCCATTTTCGCCCTGGACCACCAAGTGGTCTTGCCATAGCTTCTCGGCCAGAGTAAGTGGCTTACTGGACATTCATTCACCTCGCGATTGCGTCCCTAGAGTTTACCCCAACCGATAGTGTTGGACGGTGTCTCACAATTCACCAGAAGCACTTGTTCTTCTTCAGCGTCGCACCGTAAAGGTATTGGCGGCGGGACAAGCACTTGGTGGTTTTGGACTCGGAGCAACCCTGTCGGTTGGAGCACTTCTAGCGGTTGAACTCTCAGGTTCGCCCGCATGGTCTGGTGCGGCTGCAACCCTCTCCACTCTCGGAGCGGCTGCTGTTGCGATGCCACTCGCGAATCTCGCATATCGCAAGGGGCGCCGCATAGCGCTAGCTTCAGGCGCATTCCTGGCGATCTTGGGAGCGGCACTCATGATTGCGGCAACCTACACAAGGCTATTCCCCGTTGAAATTCTTGCGCTGTTTTTACTCGGAGCAGGCTCAGCAGTATCGCTTCAAGCAAGGTTTGCCGCAGCGGATATC
>Ga0129324_10002609_pt1 | contig 10954 bp, 6 predicted proteins | sample CPBDNA_7_FD_96879 | JGI IMG/M metagenome (GOLD analysis project Ga0129324, IMG submission 96879) | Freshwater to marine salinity gradient microbial communities from Chesapeake Bay, USA - CPBay_Spr_15_0.2_DNA | ecosystem: Environmental > Aquatic > Marine > Coastal | place: USA: Chesapeake Bay... | reverse complement strand
ATTGGCAGTAAAGTCCAAATCGCTCCAACGATAGGTTTGTCTTCCCCATATCAATGAACGACCTCCGACTTGTGTCCCTCTTATCCAATCAAAAGGTTTTATTTCATCATAATCATGCTTGGAGTCTTTATTATAAAAATGTTTGTTGCCTTCCCAAACTCCCCACCTTTTTTGTTTATCGTAGTCTTTTAAGTCCTCTTGTGTGGTTTGTCCTCTGTGGGGCATGTCCCAAGGATCCAAGTGCATGGTGGGATAATCCTCAACATGTTTTACCATCCTGCCTCTTTCTGAAGCCAATGTTTTTAAGCCGTTTTCACAAAGTTCTTTTGCAGCCCATCCGCCACTGATTCCTGTTCCAACGACAATTGCGTCATATGTGTTTTCCATAGATTGAATTATTAGATTTATTTAAGAAAGTTATAAACACTTATCTTAAGAGTATGTGTTTATATTGCCCTTCATTAAACATAAAAAAAAATAGATTCCCATTGAGGTTATAAATAAATATATTAAATCCCGAGTTTGGGTTGCCTCCACATTTCAAGAATTTAATTAGTCTTAAAAGAGTTTTTTTTAAATACAGTTGATTTCTTAGGAGATTAAATTTCCATCATCATCCCAAACGGCTTGATCATTACGTTTGGATTGATCAATAAATTTTGGCAACCAAGATTCATCATAAATCATTCCATGATCTTTAAGAACATCTTCAGGAACACCATCCCATACATTGGGCTGATTTCCTTTATATCCGAGTTCTTTTATTCCAATAGCCGAAGTGAAATATCCAGTCATTACGAGATTTCTCATCAATGAAAAGAATTGAACCTCTTGCTTTTGCGAACTTGCTTTAAGATCAGGAAAAGCTATTTGATCTAAAACCTCATGTTGTTGGTCTTCGGTACATTTAATAAAGTCCATTCCATAGGTTCTGTTTGAATGACTATCCAGCCACATCAATCCACCTCTTAAAGGGGTTTGAAGTCCAGGAAAATCTTTTACCATAAACTCAATAAACGGAGGGACACCTGCTTCCTCAATTGTTCCCTCTGGGGTAGGAGGTAGGATCAGGTTTGCCAAACGGGTAATCTTATTTAACTCGGTATTTTCAAAATACTGAGAGGCCAAAAGTTTCTCGTCATAAGCAGCTTCTTTGGGAGTTCTCCCATATTGATATTGCCAAATTTTTTCATTTATAACTTCTTCTGGAGCTGACACACAACTTTCGAGTGCTAATCCTCCGGCCATGCTTCCTAAAAACAAGGAACGTATACTGTCTCTTCTATTCATGACTATATGTTTTGTTTTTTTAATTGTTCTATAATAAAATCTGAGGTTCTCCATGAAAGCGCCATAATCGTCCATGTTGGATTTTTGTCAGCTTGAGATACAAAGGGACCTGCATCTACGATAAATACATTGTCTACATCATGTAATTGTTCAAACTCATTTACAACTGATTTTGTAGGATCACTTCCCATTCGAGTGGTACCTACCTCATGAATAATTCGCCCTGGATTCAACAAGCCATAATCTTTATCTTTTCCGGGTTTATCACCTAAAACTACACCCCCCATATTGTGAATGATTTCCTCAAAAGTCTCGTGCATGTGACGTGCTTGTTTACGCTCATAATCTGACCAGCTGTAGTTGAATCGCAATACAGGAATTCCAAATTCATCAACAGTAGTTGGATCAATTTCACAATAGTTGTTTATACTAGCTATTGACTCTCCACGTCCAGACATACCCATCACGGAGCCATAGAATTTTTTCACATCATCTCGGAGTCCATTTCCATAACCTCCCACTTTGAGTCCTAAATACTTATTTAAGCTGTTAGGATCAAATCCACTTCCATAACTTGGCATTCCCAATCCACCCCATACTTCAATGTGATAGCCTCTGGGAAAATCTAATTTTTTGTTATCTAACCACCAAGGAGAATATAAATGCATTCCACCAACGCCATCTTCGTTGTAACGTTTTCTATTCATCATTTCAGGTACAAAAGCCATACGATCACTTCCTGTGGAATCATGGACATATTTTCCAACCATATTACTACTGTTTCCAAGGCCATTTGGGTGCTGAGCACTTTTGGAGTTTAATAAAATTCGAGCAGTACTACAGGCAGAAGCAGCAAGAACAACTACTTTCCCAGAAATACGATATTCTTTACGGTCTTCTTTATTAATATATAAAACACCGGTGGCTTTTCCTTCATCGTTTGTAGTAACTTCTCGCACCATACTGTTTACATATAGATCAACTTGACCTCCAGATTTTTGAGCTGGAAAAATCAAACATGAACCGGCAGAAAAATCTCCATACACAGAACAGGAGCGACTACATTGGTTACAATAAAAACAAATTCCTCGTTCATTGTTGATTCGTTTTGTTAAAATAGAAAGTCTTGAGGGCATTACTTTTACGCCCGCTTTTTCAGCCCCTTTTTTATAATATAATTCATGTAGTCTGGGTTTGGGAGCGGGTAAAAAATACCCATCAGGTTCGTTATACATTCCTTCTTTACTTCCAAAAACTCCGATTAACTTGTCTACTTTGTCATAATAAGGTTTAACATCTTCATATCCAATCGGCCAGTTTTCTCCAAGGCCGTCCCGATCTTTTCCTTTAAAGTCTCGTGGTCCAAACCGCAATGAAATTCTACCCCAGTGATTGGTTCTTCCTCCTAACATACGAGATCTAAACCAGTCAAATTGGGAGTCACCAACTTGATTATAGGGCTCTCCATCAATTTCCCAGCCACCATAGGCCATATCAAATTCGCCAAAAGCACGAGTGGTTCCAGCTCCTCTTCTAGGAGACTCATGTGGCCATTTCAATTGGGTTTGTTGTGCTGGATTGGCTGGATCAAAATAAGGTCCCGCTTCAACTGCAGCAACTTTTAATCCTGCATCAGCAAGAACTTTTGTTGCCATACCACCTCCTGCACCAGAACCAACAATAATAACATCATATTGTTTTTTATTTTCAATTATTTGCATAATAATTATTACTATTTAACATTATAAGTTTTTCCAATTTTCCTTACTTGAATTTATCATATAAAACAAGAGAGAGGTAAAGTTTTCCTCTCTCTTAAAGTCCGATACTAAATTTCCCCATAATTAAAAAATAAAGGAATTTATTATCAAGATTTTATTATTTAGAAAATGATATTTTTAAAATTTAAAAGTGAAAATATAATTGAATTATGTAAAAGAAACATATTATATTCAACCATACTTTCACTTTAAAAAAACTAAGATTAATTTCTAATTATCGGATTATTAATACCCTGGATTTTGAATAAGCTTCGGGTTTTGATCCAAAGCATTTTGAGGTATTGGATTCATATATTGTTTTAGATTAAAAATGGCATCATCCAACTCATCTTCCTCTACACTATAAATCCAATCACCCGAATTATCCGATGGAGATGAATTACGAATTACCATATTGTGAATTCTTTTATTCATTACATCTTCAGCAATTTTTAAACGCTTGAGGTCCCAAAATCTTTTATTTTCGAAAGAAAGTTCAACTCTTCTTTCTGAGTATATCGCTTTACGCATCTGGTCTTGTGTAAGACTTTCCGGTAAATCAGGTAAATCTGATCGGTTTCGAACTTTATTAATTGCTTCGTGAACAGATGCATCGGGTCCAACAGCTTCATTTTGCGCTTCTGCATAATTAAGCAATACCTCAGCATATCTATAAAAGACATCGTTTTGCCCACTGGCATCCCCCGCCGGAGCAGCATCAGGATTCATTCTCTTCTTTTGATAATATCCTGAATCACCAACATCAGATGAACCTGAAAGATCAATTTGGTTGAGATTCTCTTTGGTTTCATCTATACGAGTATAAATAGTATCAGCTGTTTTCATCCAATCCAATTTATATGGTGCGCCGTCATAAACTATAAAATCGTAAAAGCGTTTTTCTCTATTAGCATATGGTGCTTGTGGATCATATCCTGAAGTAGGATCAGTAATTTCTTTTCCATTAGCCATTTTAAATTGGTCTACGACTTCTTGGGTAGGGTTATAATTTCCCCAACATCTGATTTGGCCCAAGACATATGTTACTCCTCCTCTAGTTTCATAATCAATCCCCATATAAGGAACATTTGCTACCGCCTGTCTGTCCCATATAATTTCTGAATTGTACTCATTTGAAACTCTCCATAAATTAGCAAGATCATCAAAGAGATCGTAGTAGCCACCTCCATATAAATCTATAAACTTTTTGTTTGAAGCCGCTGCATTAGCCCAACGATTTGGATCTGAAGTTGTAAAATGCACATAATTTCCAGGATCACCTAGATATGCTGAACCACTATTGAAAAGAGGGCTTGCACCAAAAAGTTCAATCCAACCTTTCAAGGCAAGAGCAGCACCCAAAGTAGCTCTTCCAGCATCTTCATTGCCAGAAGAATATTTTATAGATAAGTTTTCATTCTTTACAACAGCATCTAATTCACTTACAATAAAATTGAAAGTTTCTTCGAAGGTTGATCTCGGTGTTAGTAAATCATCTGACTTTGTAGTGCTTCGATCTAAAGCAGTTGTAATAATTGGTAAACCACCAACATGCATAAAGAATTCACTATAAAAATACGCTCTTAAAAATCTAATTTCATCAGTTCTCTTATTCAAAAATTCTTCTGAGTAATTTTCAGCATTTGAGTCCAGCTTTTCGAGAGCAGTATTTACCATTCTTAATCTTTTGAAAAAAGAGTCCCAAGTAAAGCCATGAGTAGGACCGTGGGTTCCGAACCATGGATGTGACCAACTTTCTGGTGGAACTTGACAAACACCACTTCTCCACTGGTAACCTGTATAATAGTGACTTATATTATAATCGTCAGTGAAATAATCTAACTGCTCGGTAAAGGCACCTTGCCTTGGCAATTCATTGTATAGATCGTTGATGTATATGTCAGCATTAGCTTCTGAAGCCCACTGAGTTGCGTCGTTAAGCTTCGATTTATCTGTATTCTCGAGGAAATCATCTGTATTGCAAGATAAAGTCGCTAAGGTGAGTGATAAGAAACTTACCACTCTAAATTTTATATTTTTTGTTATTATTTTCATGATAAACTTTTAAATAAATATTATAAATTAACTTTCACTCCAAAGGATATTGTTCTTTGCACAGGATAAGCATTTTCACGCTCATAATATCCTAACTCAGGATCAACAAAATCAAGTCCACTCAGAGTGAATAGATTTTGAGCTGAAAGATTTAGTCTAACTGAGGATAAATCTAAACGATCACTAATCTTTTGTGGTAGAGTATAGCCTAACACAAGAGTCTTTAAACGAATATAGCTGGTGTCTTCCATCCAAAAATCTGAGTCTTGAGTATTGTTAGAGTCAGGAGCTGTAGTTGCCCTTGGATAACGTGCATCTTGAGTATCAGGTGTCCAACGGTTATTAAAGTATTCATAAGAGAAATTACTTCCGTTATTATAGAAAGGTACTGTCAGGAAAGTCTGCATATTGATACTAGACCCTGATACTCCCTGAAAAAAGAGAGCCAAATCAAAACCCTTGTATTCAAAAGCTGTATTTATTCCATACGTTATTGAAGGATAGGTTGGATCTCCAATTGATGTTTCATCATTTACATCAATTACACCGTCAGGTACTCCATTTGGACCACTTAAATCTGCATATTTAACATCTCCTGGATTAAGTACACCAAACTGTTGTACGTTATAGCCGTCCGTTGAATCAATCACACCATCATTGTTGGTGTCATCGGCTGTACTAAATAAACCTAAAGATTTATAACCAAATGGCGTTTGGTAGGGCTTCCCAACTGTTGTTCTATTTGGATTTAAACGTTGAGCATCAGTTTGAAAGTCTTGAATTATTTCATTTTTTGAATAACTGAAGTTAGCATTGACTAACATTTGAAGACCATTTTCAAATTCTTTACTCGTCCCTAGAGAAATTTCAAAACCTTTATTTTTCATTGAACCCCTATTCTCTTGCGATAGTGCCAAACCGTATTCTACAGGCACAGTTACTTGTGGAGCCAATAACATATCTATTCTTTTTTCTTGGAAATAGTCAAACTCTACGTTTAATAATCCTTTCCACATATTAAGATCGAAGCCAATATCAGTTTTTTCAGATGTTTCCCATGTAATATTAGGATTAGCTTCTGACAATTGTCTAGATCCTTGAACTAAATCCCCAGTACCAAAAGCGTATTTACCACCTCTTAAGTCATAAGCACTCAGATATTGATAGTCTGCAATTCTTGACGAACCATCGTCGTTTATAAAGTAGGGTAAATTACCTGATTTCCCCCAAGACGCTCTTAGTTTAAGATTATCAACATTGCTGAACTGATCCATGAATTTTTCCTCCGATAATCGCCAAGCTCCAGAAAATGCTGGAAAAAACCCCCATCTATTGTCTTGACCAAAAGAATAATGTCCATCATATCTACCAGAGATGTCAATGATGTATTTATTATTATAATTATAACCTAATCGGTATACATAGCCAATTTCACTTGAGCTCCCAGAAGATCCATTGTTTGTGGAATCTGCTAATACTGAACTTCCAAAATCAAGCTCATCTATATCTAGTGTGAAGTTTTCTCTTCGAGCACTAAAAAAATCAGATGTGCGATTTGTTGCTTCAGCTACAAAAAGAGCTGTTATAGAATGATCTCCAAAACTTCTGTTATAGTTAAGGTAACCTTGATACGTATACGTTCTCATACGTCTGTTTTCCTGTTCTAACCAAGTAAATAATTTACCATTACCCTCTTGGGCTGAAACAGCATCAGTAAATGTATAAGGCTGAGAGTTTAAATCAATGTTTTGGTATATAAAAGGGACATGATAACTTTTGTAATAATTAACAGTAGGATCGTAACCAAAAACACCCTTTACGCTTAAACCTTTTACAAAAGGTATATCCTGTTCAAGAGTGATCGCGGTTAACATTGTATTATCCTCATCCTTTCGATATCCATCAGAGTTCAAAACACCTAATGGAGAATTGTTGGCAGACTGACCCCATTTATCACCACCAGGGTATGCCAAAGATTGAGTTGGAATAAATTTGTAAAAACTTCTGAACAGGTGAGGAAGATTTTCATTACCATCAATACCGTCAGTATCCTCGACAGAACCGAAAAGAGACATGCTTAACTTTGTCGTTTTTGTCAACTGCGCTTCTAATGCAAGGCTAAAATTATATCTTTGGTATCCAATAGGATCAAAAACTCCTTCTTGTTTAAAGTACCCCAAAGAACCTCTATATTTAATTAAATCATTACCACCACTTATTTCTAAGTTAGTTGAATAAACTGGAGTGTTTTTTCTGTAGTGGTCAACAAAGTTGGAATCAGGATATAAATAAGGATCACTAGCATTCAAAGAAGCATATTGACTTATAGATTCAGAAGTATTAGGAGGCGAAGCTCCGTTGGGTGTATTGTTAAAATATCCTTCGTTTTGAACTCTCATATAATCAGCGGCATTTACCATATCGGGGAGATAGGTGGGATTTTGAAAACCTATAGATGAATTAATGCTAATCATAGGCTTGCCAAGTTCCCCCTTCTTGGTAGTAATCAATATAACACCATTAGCTCCTCCCATACCAAAAGGTGCAACTGCAGCCGCATCTTTTAAGATCGATATGGTTTCTATTGAATTCGGATCAATTTGTTGGATATTATCCCTGCGAATACCATCAACAACTACAAGAGGTTTTGAGTTACCGGTTGTAACTATACCTCTAATATTGATTTCAGGATTGTCGTCTCCTGGTGCTCCACCATTAGGTCTCATATTAACACCAGCAAGTCGTCCTGCAATACTTTGTGTAATATTAGAAAGAGGAAGATCAGCAACATCATCGGCTTTCATAGTACTGATAGCACCAGTTATGGTAAGCTTTTTCTGACTACTGTATCCTGTAATAATTACCTCGTCTAATTTAGCCAAGTCCTCTTTTAAGGTTACATTAATTGTAGATTGGCCATCAGTGGCTATTTCTGTAGAGATGAATCCAATATAAGAAACAACGAATATCGCATTTTCATTGCTAACTGTTAATGAAAAATTACCATCAAAATCGGTCACTGTTCCTTTAATAGTTCCTTTTTCAAGAATACTTGCTCCGGGCAATGGGTTTCCATCTTCGTCTGTAACGATCCCAGAAACTTGTAGTTTCTGTATATTAATTTCCTCTTTTATCGTTACTGGGATTTCTTCAATAATGATAATCTTATTTTTACGAGTAAAACTAAAACTATACTTGTCGCTAGAAAAACTTTTCTCTAATAGTTCGTTGGCCTTAATTGTTCCTTTTTCAAGATGTACCTTAGGAATATTTTTAAAAAGGTCTTCTTGATAGATAAACGTATATTTCGTTTGCTCTCTGAATAGATCAAAAATCTCATCGATTGTAACATCTTTATCCTCATTGATTACGATTTTATCATTTTGACTAAATACTTCGTTAGCAGAAAAACTGAAAACTGTTGAACAAAACAATAGCATAAAGGCTCTCATGATAAATTTTAATTTATTTTTCTTTTTGCAGAAAAATTTATTTATAGTTTTAAATTGCATAAATTGCGTATTAATTGGTTAGTTAAATTTTTAATTAATTAATAATCTTAAGGGGATAAAGTGTTTTACTGTCTAGGTATAACTTTGTTCCCTTTCTTTCTTACTTAATAATAATTTTCTTATCTTTTATATCATAGGCATTAATAAATTTTGTTTTCATAATTACAGTTAGTATTTCTTCTATAGAATCGTTTTTACTTAGTACTCCGTTAAATTTAATAGCTTTGTGTTCAATATTTTCGAATACAACTTCAACATCGTACCAACGAGCTAAAACAATCATTATCTCGTTTAAAGGCTTACTCTTAAAACTAAACAGCCCATCTCTCCAAGATACCTCACTATAAACATCAACCTCATCAATTGTTAAAACCTTGTTTTTAATGTTTATTTTGGACTGCTGATTTGGCAATAAGATTTCTTTATGAGTAGCATTATTTACAACTACTTTCCCTTCAACCAATGTGGTGTAAACCATGGCTTCGTCTAAATATGCTTTTATGTTAAATTCTGTCCCAAGGACCTCAACTTCTTGACTTTTGTTTAGCACCTTAAATTTAGCCCCCTGATGATCTGTGCTTGGCGACACATCAAAGTAAGCTTCACCATAAATGAGCTCTACCTGACGGGTTTCATTTTCTCTAAAACTCACTGGATATTTTAACTGAGATTCAGAATTCAACCATACTTCTGTTCCATCAGATAGTTTTAGAGAGAATTGGCCACCTCTAGGAATGGTTAGATAATTATATTTAATTGATGATGGGTTGCTTTTTGCATTTTGATACACAATTTTTTCACCATTACTATTTGCATTTTTTGTTTTAAAAGAAGCTCCTTTTTCTAAAACTACTAAAGAACCATTTTCTAATGTAAGTGTTGCTTTGTCTGTTCCAATTTCAATTTTATTGGTATCATGTGCAATAGTTGGATTTGTAACCGCTGTTTTACTTTTTTGATCAAAAATAAAATTGATAGCTATTAAAAGGGCAATAGATGCCGCTACTCCATATTTCCAATAGTTTATTTTTTTAACTGGAGTTTTGAAACTTGCTTCAATATGTTCCCATAGCAAGGAATCATCTTGACCTTCACTTTTCAATTGCTCAATAGTAAAATTCAAAGCAATATAATCCTTAAAGATTTTTTTGTTCTTTCCTACTCCAATCCAAGTAGTAAGTTCTTGCAACTCACTATTTGATAGATCACCTGAACAATATTTCGCTACTAATGTTTCAATTCTTATTTCTTTTTTCATATACTAGTTATACGTATGAGTATTAAAAAAACCCTATTAATTAGACTTAATTTTTTTTTATACATTAGCACTCACTATTAAATGAAAAAAACAAAACAAAACAACTTGCAACTAGTAATTTCCCTTAAAAAAGGTGATGAAAGCGTATTTAAAGTTATTTACGATACTAATATAAAGGCGTTGACTGCATTCATTAATAGTTACACTAAAAACCAACCTGAAACAAAGGACATTGTACAGGATGCCTTTATTAAGTTATGGACGGCACGAAATGCTTTGGATGAAAATAAATCCATAGTCAATTTTTTATATACAACAGCGTATAATGGATTTATTGATAAGTATAGAAAAAATAAACGAGAACAAACGATGCTCGATGGTTGGTTATACAAAAGATTAGTACTCTGGGCAAATGAAGATGAAGATGTAAAATTAAGAAAAATAATACTTGTAAAAATAGCTATTGAAAAACTCCCCCCTAAATGTAAAGAAATTTTTATACTGAGTAAATTTGAGCAACTAAAGTACAGTGAAATTGCTAACAAACTTGATATATCTATTAAAACCGTGGAAAATCAAATGGGCAAAGCTTTTTCAATAATCCGTAAAGAAGTTAAAGAAAAAAACATATTAAATTTATTCTTATGTTTTATGAAAAAATCTTTTGCGACAAATTAGTGACTCCTCATAAGAAAACTTCTTCACTCTAGAATTTATACTTTTTTTAGTACTAAACAAAAATCCATTCAAATAAAAATAATTATTCCATGAACACATGAAACGATTAGTGCAATGCCAATTGCACTTGGCAAATGATCCCTCAAAACAGCCTGACTGGGATGGTGCTGCTTGTCCTCCTTAATTCAGGCATATTATCTTAAATAAGTCAAACTAACTTTTATAAGCCAAAGAATTCTATGAGTCGTATATCTCTAAACCACTTATTTCACTGGGGATAGCTGGGCTATTTTACCTATTTTTTTTGATTTAACTACAAGTGATGTAAAACCAGCGATTTTAAATATCTCTTTTAGATATTCACGAAACTTCTGTTCTGATATCACTGGTAGCTCCAAATT
>Ga0129324_10002608_pt1 | contig 10954 bp, 10 predicted proteins | sample CPBDNA_7_FD_96879 | JGI IMG/M metagenome (GOLD analysis project Ga0129324, IMG submission 96879) | Freshwater to marine salinity gradient microbial communities from Chesapeake Bay, USA - CPBay_Spr_15_0.2_DNA | ecosystem: Environmental > Aquatic > Marine > Coastal | place: USA: Chesapeake Bay... | reverse complement strand
GTGGAAGTGTACGAAAGGTGCACTCTCGTAGATGACCTAGATAGATATTTACTAGCCGAAGGATTTAAGAGAGTAACGACACGATGGTATTTTAAGGAAGGCTGGGGTGACGCGCTCTACATTAGAGAATCAATGTTTCTAGGAATTTCGTTTATTCAGATGTTTTCTTCGCATCTTTTCCAAGGAAGGTTTTACAGTAGGCAACTTTTAAGCCGATTGTTAAGATTCATGAAGGGGAGATTTGCATAGCTTGAAAATTCGCATTGATTTTGACGTGTTTTTAACTGAAAAAGGTGAAATTGTCCCTATTTTCAAGCAAATCGCATTTATTACTTCTTAATTAATGTAATGTGCATATTGAAAATATTCTTTGGCCAAGCAAAATCTCGATAAGTATTAGTGCTGAGAGAGTAGAGAAAATTTATCATATCTTTTCGCAAAGATCGATAAGGGGTATTTAAATAAGGATAGGCTATTTCCACTTCAGCACCTTTGCTAAGAAAGTATCCTCTAAGTTCTTGCGCGTCGTGTACTTTAAATACTGACTTAAAGTGATCATCTCTCTCCACCATTGGTAATCTTTGGAAGCGTTTCCACAAGAATGATGCGGCATTCGGGTTTGCAAGAAGGAAGATCTGTATTGATTTCCTATGCGAATTTGAGAAAATTGATAGCAAGTCTTCAAAAGTTTTCGAATATTCTGGTAGATGATGAAGAACGCCACGCAAAATAAAGATGTCAATCTCATTCATTTCAATTAGACTTGAATGCATTTTGATTCCTTTTGATTTTGCTAAGAGCTCCATTGATGCGTTTATTTCTAAGCCATGGGCATCAAAATATGTCGGGTCAAACTTACTCAACAAGTATCCATCTGAACATCCAAAATCAAAAACAACCTTCTTCATTTCAGAAGAAGTCACATTTACTTTTTGCGTAATCCACTGAAAGTCCAAATCAGTTTGGCGAAGTCGTAAGACTTCTCCAGCTTTTCGATCTTGGAAATACTTATCGCTAAAATCCATTGTGCTCCTAGAAGAATACTGGTGATATAAGAAAGGTCATTATTCACCGTGAATGTCATCAATAAGAATACCACGGTCATTCTCACGCCTGTGAGGCTTGCTAGTAATAATCCAACCATCCAAGGGGGCAGCGCATTGCGATTCGGGATATTGTAAAGATGTAATCTACCTGGCAAGATAACATTAAATGCTAACTCAATCGGCTATTATTGAAAGAAATTCAATGTAAACGTCTAATTTCTAAATCTAGAAGGAAAGGAACAAATGAAGCTCAACAACTCAGTAAATAACTGGGGACCATTCGACTTGAGTGGCGCAGGTATCGGGGTAACTGGCGCAGGAGGACACTTAGGTAGAGAAATCACCAAGATGCTGGTCGCAAGCGGGGCAACAGTAGTTATTATTGGAAGAAATGTTAAATCATTGAAGGAAGTAGCTCAAGAGTGTGCCGAATTTAGGGGAGAAGTCATAGTTTGCCCCGGTGATATTGCGGATAGAGTAATCATTTGTCGTGCATTAGATTTATTGGATCATTCTGTTTCTAACGTATCAGGTTGGGTGAATAATGCATATTCTTCCCCAGGTGGATCTCCAGGGCTTGATTTTGAGAGAGATGAAATCAAGAACGGATTATTGGAGTTAGAAAATACGATGATGGTGACGAAATGGGTCTCGGAACGGATGACAGTTGGTCCGGGATTAAAATCAATTGTGAATATCGCTTCGATGTACGGTGTTGTTTCCCCCAATCCAGAAATTTATGAAAGAAACCCAAAGTTACACAATCCGGCGATCTATGGAGTAATTAAATCAGCCCTTATTCAATTCACAAAGTATTCTGCAGTTCATCTAGCTGAGAGAGATATTCGCGTTAATTCAATCTCGCCGGGACCTTTCCCGTCAGCAAGCACTCAAGAAAATTCTGAATTCATCAGACTAATTAAACAGAAAGTGCCTATGAAAAGAGTTGGTGAAAGTATTGAGCTAGCAGGATTGGTGACCTTTTTGCTTGGAAATGCATCAAGCTTCATCACTGGAGAGAATATTATGGTAGATGGCGGCTGGACCGCATGGTAGATCCGAAAGTGATTGGAATCATTCAAGCAAGAATGGGAAGTAGTAGATTACCAGGGAAAATCCTAGCTCCAATTATTGAGAATTTGTCACTCCTTGCGGTTTTAGCAAAAAGAGTTGTTTCTGAGGATTTAGAATGGTGGATAGCAACGACCTCCGAACCTTCTGACGACATTATCGAAGTCTGGGCTGATGAACTTGGGTTAAAAGCTTATCGAGGTGAAACCGAAGACGTTCTTTCTAGATTCTTGGCAATAGCAAAGTTAACTCAATCTGATTGGGTGATAAGGGTTACAGCTGATGATCCTTTCATGGATAGAAAAACAGTCAACAGACTGATTGAAATGATACCGAGCCTTGAAAATGACATAGATTTAGTTTGTGATATCCCAGGCAAAAAAAAATTTCCACTTGGTTACATTCCTGAATTAGTGAGAGTAGATTCCCTCACCCGGATTGCGGAGCTAATTCCCGAGTCTGAGAGATTCCATCGCCAGCATGTCACCAGCTATCTCTTGCAAGGCAATGTACGCCAAATAAATTATCCCAACACACCGGAGAGGCCCAGTTGGCGTTGGACTGTAGATACGCTAGAGGATCTCATGTTGACACGTGAAGTATTTCAGCTCGTGAGGAGCAACTGGCAAAATGTAAGTTATGAAGAAATTGTTAGCATAATTGACCGAAATCCATCGTTGCTAGAGATAAATTCGAGTATTAGGCAGAAGTCAATTGAAGAAGGTTAATCCATTTACCAGTATTTCTCTTGGCACCGTTCAATGGGGGATGCCATACGGAATTGCAAATAAAACGGGACAACCAAGTATGGAGGAAATCCGAAAGATTCTTCGCATGGCGTCAAGTATTGGTATAAATACGTTGGATACCGCCCGTTCGTATGGATCAAGTGAATCAATAATTGGTAGTGCGACTAGAGAGCGGGATTTTGATTTTCGAGTAATTACCAAACTCTCTCCAGATATATATAGTAAGAATCTGTCAACTGATGAAATTCTATTAAAAACAAAACATTCAATTGCTGAAAGCATGATTCAACTTAAAGTAGATACACTAGACACCGTTTTAATTCACCGAGGGTTTCATCGAAATGTAAGTGACGGGGTAATCTGGAAACTTCTAAGGAGCCTCAAGGAATCTGGACTTATTAGAAAAATTGGTGTTTCCGCAGTCAATCCAACTGAAGCTTTAGAGGCCTTAGGTGATTCAAGTATTGATGTAATGCAGGTTCCATCCAGTCTGATGGACCGCAGACTAATGACTAGAAATTTTTTTGAAGAAGCTGCAAATCGAGGGTTAGAAGTCCACCTACGAAGTGTTTTTCTCCAAGGGGTGGCACACCTTGGCGTTTCAGAAATCCCGAAAACTTTAGGGGCGCTGACCCCGGAAATTCTGAAAATTACAGCTGCGGCAAAACAATTAGAAGTGGAGCCTATTGATCTCTGGATAAATCATGCATTGGGGATAAAGGTATCAAAGATCATTCTAGGAGTGGACAATGAAAATCAGTTAATAACTAATATCAAGAGAATTGAAAACTTAATTGAAAAACCTCTTAGCTATGATTATGCCGAACTTTCAGAATTACCTGATCAATTCCTAGATCCGTCTTTGTGGGCTCATGAATGAATCTCCAAAATTGCACTAATAACATGTTTAGCCCCGTGCGTTGGAATCATTTTTTGAGTTTTCTGAAAAAAACTCATACGAAACTCTATATCAACAATCAGTCTCAAAATAAGTGCTTCATTGAAATTCCAGGCTCCTTCCTCATCTCTTTCCCCAATACCAACCCCAAGGCCGCTTTTAACAATATTCTTATAGTTTTCTAGTTGATTAGCAACACTAACTGCGACACCGACTACACCACCATTGGCCATTAACTCCCAAGAAGTCAATCCGGAAGTAGTGAAAAAGATATCAGTTCCGAAGACATATTCTTCAAAGTCTCTTCCAATAAGCTTGTAGCTGATTCGCGGGTCCAGTATTTTCTCTGAATGATCAGAAGCAAATATGATTGCATTATAAGGCGACTCTATATCCCTGAGAATTCTTGTAAATTCAACACAAAAATTATAGTTATCAACACCCCCGCCCGAGACAACAATTCTAGGTACAAGATTACTTGGTAAATACTCACGTTGTTTAATTATTCTTAAACTATTTCGGAGTAAAATATAATCCAAGCCAGAAAGTACTTTGCTATTTTCACATTCTATTGGAGGTTCCCAATTCGAAAACGGAAAAGGATTTATATACAAATGCGCCTCATATTTTGGGCTATTGTTATCAACGATAGATATTATCAAGTCCCAATTATTTGAATCCAAAAACTCATGATTAGGATCAAGACTATACGAATCAAAAATTAGAGTTTGATGCAAATGAGAAAAATGAAAATCTTCAATAGTAAAGAACTCGGAAATCCCAATCTCTTCGAGAAGCGTCTGGACCCACGAAATTCCTGAAATATTTCCAACAAAAACTACGTCAAACCCCTGGGCCTTAAGCTCTTCCGCAATGGGAACCAATCGCAAAACATGCCCTGAGCCGATTATCTGATTTGCATCAGCGTGCATAATGAACTGCCTAGGTAGTAGACTTCCATCCTGTCTGAGTTCCATTCATTTATTATAATGGTTGAGGTGCGGAGGAAATTGAGTGATATTTGATGATTCGTCTATTTTAATAACTGGAGGAACTGGTTCCCTGGGAAAGTCACTAGTTAGTAAATTATTAGCAAATTCGAATGCCAGAAGGGTAATCATATTTTCTAGAGACGAGCTAAAACAATCAAATATGCGGAACGAAGTCGGGGAAGATAGCAGACTAAGGTGGTTCATCGGAGATATACGTGATCTGGAAAGGTTAAAGCGAGCACTACACGGAGTGGATTTTGTCATTCATGCTGCAGCGTTGAAGCAAGTTGACACCGGCGAATATAACCCAATGGAGTTTATAAAAACTAATGTCATAGGGAGTTCAAATGTAATTGAGGCATGCATAGATTCTGGAGTAAAAAAAGTAGTTGCACTCTCAACTGATAAAGCATCTTCACCGATCAATCTATATGGAGCCACTAAATTAACTGCCGATAAATTGTTTATTGCGGCGAATAGTTATGGTAGCTCTTACTCATCATCCTTTTCGGTCGTTAGGTATGGGAATGTAATTGGAAGTCGGGGTTCTGTTATCCCTTATTTTCGCGAGTTATCTTCAAAAGGGTTGCCTATCCCATTGACCGATAAACGGATGACTCGATTCTGGATTACTCTAGAACAAGCGACACAATTCGTATTAGACTCATTTCATCAAATGTCTGGGGGTGAGTTATATGTGCCAAGAATCCCAAGTATACGTATTGTTGATTTAGCAAAGGTGATCGCCCCTAATTCACCAATCGAAGAGATTGGAATGCGACCAGGTGAAAAATTGCATGAAGAGATGATTTCATTTGACGACAGCAGAAGAACTACCTTTGTCGGAGATCGATATGTGGTATCCCCTGTCGTGCCTAGTTCAGGCTATTCTTTCCCTCAAGGGGAAATGGTTCCAGAGGGTTTTATCTATCAATCCAATACTAATGATTATTGGGTTTCTGGCGATGAGCTATCGAAACTACTCTCAGAAATCTAAATGCCATGCAATCCAAAAATTTCATTGATGGTGGCGACCAAAAAATTGAATTCTAAGTGGATTATTTGGGGTGCCAATGGATTCATCGGTACACAAGCCCTTCGAGCTCTCTCAGTAAAATATCCTTGTATCCAGGTATCGCTTGCTCAAAATTCTTCCTTAATTGTCACTGATGAAAACGATATAACAAGATATTTCGAGAATAGCAGAACAGGTATCTTGAATATCTTTTCGGCGTACGGACCCGATTACGTTTTAAACTGTGCTGCGATAGCTAGCGTAGAAAAATGCGCCAACAATCCAACAAAAGCACATGAATCGAATGTCGATCTTCCCGCAACGCTTGCGACTATCTGCAGAATTAAAAGTGTCAAGTTCATTCATATTTCAACGGATGCTGTTTTTGGACAAGTAGGTACATTTTTTGAAGAATATCAGAATCCAGAACCAATTTCGACGTATGCAAGAACCAAGTATGAGGCGGAGAATTTGGTTATAAAGCTAAATTCGGATTCACTAATTGTAAGAACACGGCCACTTGGACAAAGTACGCGTAGAACAACGCTTTTAGATTTTTTTGTAGATAACTTGCTCGCGAAAATCGCAATAGAAGGACACAGCAATGTATATTTCACCCCCATTTATATTCTTGATCTAATTAGCAGCATAGAAAAATTAGTTGATAGGGATAGCTCTGGCATATGGCACGTCACGGGATCTGAAAGACTATCGAAATTCGAAGTTGGAATTATTGTGGCTGACGCCTTAGGAGTTAACAGAAACTTGATATTACCAACCAAATTTGAGAACCACCAAACCAGCACTACACGAAATTTGGATACTAGCCTTTCAAATTCAAAGTATAGTGCTACATTTGGAGCAGTACCATCAGTGACAAATGCTATAAAAAGTGTCTTGAAGAAACTTTAGGAAATCTCTTGATTTTAGTTAGGATATTTGTAAATGCGTCCTGAAATTAGAATAGGAAACACAACAATTGGATTAGACCATCCAACATATTTCATTGCTGACATAGCTTCAAATCATGGTGGTAGCCTTGAGATTGCTAAACAATTAATTTTTGAAGCTGCTGAAGCAGGAGCCAATGCTGCGAAATTTCAGCATTTTAAAGCCGAGACACTTATCTCCGACGTAGGCTTTGAAAAATTAGGCGAAAAGATTGCCCACCAAAAAGATTGGGAAGAATCAGCTTTATCAGTTTACAAAAAAGTGGAAGTTCCAAAATCCTGGACAAGAGAGTTGTACTTGACGGCTAAAGAAGCTGGTATCGATTTTTTTACAGCCCCATATGATCTAGGCCTTATTGATGAAGTCGAGGATTTTGTATCTGCCTACAAAGTTGGCTCAGGCGATATCACTTGGATTGAATCTATAACAAAAATGGCAAAGAAGAATGTACCTCTCCTACTTGCTACAGGTGCCTCATCCTTTGAGGATGTAAAACGTGCTGTCAATTCCGCATTTATGCACAAATCATCTTTAGTCCTAATGCAGTGCAACACTAACTACACCGGAATCAAAACCAACATCAGTTACACAAATCTGAATGTTCTATCTCAATACTCAAAGGAATTCCCAGAAGCAATTTTAGGATTATCAGATCACACCCCTGGACACGTAACAGTTCTGGGAGCAGTTGCCTTAGGTGCGAGAGTTATAGAAAAACACTTTGCTTCACAAATGTCGCCTCATAATTCTGATTTACATTTTTCCCTTTTGCCAAATGAATGGCAAGAAATGGTGAAGGACACACGACAATTGGAGGCCGCGTTAGGAGATGGTTTCAAAAAGATTGAGGATAACGAAAAAGAGTCGATCATTGCTCAACGACGAAGTGTTCGATACAGCAAGCCACTTAAGGTAGGGCATGTTGTTGATTATTCAGACCTTGTGAATTTAAGACCTTGTCCTCCCAATGCTTTTTCGCCTTATGAGAGTAGAAATATTCTTGGTAAAGTATTGAAACGAGATGTAGATTTTCAGGAAGTAGCGAGCATGGATCAATTCGAAAGAGAAAATCATGATGAAAGTGATGAATAAAGAAATAAATGGTGAGAACCTCTTTGAGTTAGCCCAAACTTTATGGCCTATAAATCGCAGCATCACCGGTGAAGGTTTCTTAACATCACTCAAAATTCTGATGGAAAATGGATTCGAAGAAATGAAGCTAGTTGGAACGGATTCAGGATCTAAAGTTTTTGATTGGACTGTTCCATTAGTTTGGAATGTTAGAGATGCATATATAAGGTCGCCAGATGGCTCAGTTATTTGTAATTTTCAGGACAATAATCTCCATCTTGTTGGTTATAGTATCCCAGTAAATTGTAAAGTTTCATTATCTGAACTTCAAAACCATCTTTATTCATTACCCGAACAACCAAACGCAATTCCATATGTCACCTCTTATTACGAAGAGCTTTGGGGATTTTGCATAAGTCATGATCAACGCGAAAAACTGATTCCGGGAGATTACGAAGTATTTATAGATAGTACTTTAGAATCCGGATCACTTTTTTATGGAGAGTTATTTATCCCGGGAGAAACTGAAGAAGAAGTTTTGATTTCTACTTATCTTTGCCACCCATCAATGGCAAATAATGAAATTTCTGGGCCTGTCGTTGCTTCGGCACTCGCTAGATGGATAAAGAGCCTCCCAAGCAGAAAATACTCTTATCGATTTGTTGTAGTACCAGAGACTATCGGCTCAATATGTTTTATCAGTAATAACCTAGAAAGCCTAAAGAAAAAAACCGTAGCAGGATTTAATGTGTCCTGTGTTGGAGATGAACGCACCTATTCTTTCTTGCCATCTCGCAACGGGAACACTCTAAGTGATCGGGCAGCCGAATATGCTCTAGACAATTTTGTTGAAGCTTACCAAAAATATGATTGGAGAGACCGAGGCAGCGATGAAAGACAATACTGTTCACCCGGAGTCGATCTCCCTATTGCTTCGATCATGAGGTCCAAATACGGCGCTTATCCTGAATACCATACGTCACTGGATACTCTAGGAAATGTTGTAACCAAGGAAGGTTTATATGGTGGGTTTCAAATAATTCGATCTATTTTGGAGATCATCGAGATTAATTGCAACCCTAAGGTAACAAATTTATGTGAACCTCAATTGGGAAAGAGAAATCTTTATCCGAAAACGTCAATGAAAGGTAATTACTCAAAAGAAGTGAAGCTTCTTCAAGATATTTTATCATGGTGTGACGGGAGCAACGATCTAATCAACATAGCACGAATATTAGAAACTTCGATTCATGCAGTAAATTCCGCCGTTAAAGTGCTGGCCAGTCATGATCTTATTGAATTTTGCTAAAATTCAAATACATGTAGGATGCTTATCGATAAAGTAACAGTAGAATTGAAACATAAGCAAATAGAGATTTTAAAAAACTACAATTAACAATATCCACCAGTACTAAAAATCTCTTCTTAATACCCAAAAAAGCCTGGCAATTAGCCTTCCCTTAGGCTTTTGATAAGGTTACCCTATGGATACGCTCGAAAATTACCGTTACATTCTTTTAGCAGATCAACCATGGCAGGCAAACCTTATGTGCACGCTAGCTAAAGAACTATTATGTAAAGACCCCAGAGCACAGATTTCATTAGTATTCACTGACTACTATACCTTTTTGTTGCGAAAGGATTATTTAGAAGGGTTAAGGATTGCATTTCCGGGTAGAGTGATAACCATTGAAAAGCACTATCGAAACTGGCAATCAAAAACGACTCCAGTCCAGGTAGATGAAAATTACTTTATTGACTGGGAGAAAAAGTATTGCACCGACAGGTCATTAAAGCAGATTGAAAAAACCAACCAATGGATATATGGAAACGAACGCAACGTATATCAGCGTAAAATTGGGACTGATTGGGCGAAAAGAATTTTGGCTGACACCATAGATTGGGTCGAAACGTTGTTTTATCCAAATGATCAACCTACAGTCGTAGTCTCGATTGAGCGTTCGACCCTTCCCACAAATTTGCTGTATGAAATCGCAAAGACACGAAAGATACCATTCCTAACCTTCTTCCCCTCAAGAATTAACTCACGTTGGCTGATGCGCGATGATTTTGGGTATGGAATGTCAAACAAATTAAAGGAGTACATTCAAGAGAATTACTCTTCTTCAGTTTCGAAAAATGCAGCGCTCGAGCTTATTGAACAGGAATTGACACGAAAGGTAGGGAGCTACGTTTCAATCGGACATACAATCTCCGATAAAATTCAAAATGGTAAGATCAATTCGATCCGTATTTTTCTTCATGAGTTACGCCTTTGGATGGGTCGGGTTTATGGAAGAATTTTTATTCAACCCAGAGAGCGATCTATTCCTGCAATACGGCTAGTAGAAAACTTTGTATCATTAAGTTATGTCGAAATCCGACGCATCTTTCAGATCCAAATGAGAAGTCTCGGATTTAAGTTTTGGGGATCAAGTCGTGTACCTGAGCAAAAATATTTCTTTTGGGCATTGCACATGCGACCTGAGGGTAGCGTTTTAGTTTTAGGTGACGGTAAAGACGAAATAACTGAACTTTTTGAGACAGTAAATTTGGTGCCAGACGGCTACTTCCTAGCAGTGAAAGAAAATCCTGAAATGTTTGGGTTAAGAGCTCCCAGCTTTTACAGAAAACTCAAACGCCACCCTAAGATTTTACTGATTGATGCCTTTGTTTCGACGTACTCACTAATTCAAAATTCAATGGGTGTTATTGGAATCTCAGGGACAGTACTTCTTGAATCAACATACTTTAATAAACCCTCATGCGCACTCGGAAAACCTGAATTCTCAGGGTTTTTGCCAGAGAACGGATGGAGTGCAGCAGATACATTTTTTAAAAATGTATTAAATCAAAGGTATTCTGAGCCGCTTGAAACAATTCTGCCATATATTGCCTACGTTTTAAGTAATAGTAGTGCGAGCGATATTACTTTTGAGGGAGACCTTTCTCTGCCAGGTGCCGACTCAATGATCAAACGCTTTGCTAACGATATCCAAAGTTATTTGCTAAATCTGAAGTAATGATTTTAGAAAATTCTACGAATTTCTCGTTGTGTAGTGTAGGGTGAAGTCGTGGAGTTAATCACCAATCGCACCTTAATTCTTGGAGGTACCTCAAGTTTAGCTCAAACATTGTTCAGATTTGCTAGAGATGAGTCT
>Ga0129324_10002607_pt1 | contig 10954 bp, 11 predicted proteins | sample CPBDNA_7_FD_96879 | JGI IMG/M metagenome (GOLD analysis project Ga0129324, IMG submission 96879) | Freshwater to marine salinity gradient microbial communities from Chesapeake Bay, USA - CPBay_Spr_15_0.2_DNA | ecosystem: Environmental > Aquatic > Marine > Coastal | place: USA: Chesapeake Bay... | reverse complement strand
GTAGATGCTTCTACTTTAGGTTCGTATTTGTTTTCATCTCTAATTTTTTTTAGTTCAATCAATTCTCGCCATTTATCTGGTTGTAACTCTTGATGAGTCATAAAAGCAACTTTATGGGCTTTAATATCTTTATTTTTAACTAAATTAATTAATTTTTCATCACGCAAATTATTAATTATAGTTCTTAATCTATTTAAATAAATTTTTACAAAATATGTATTATCCCATTTTTTAACAACATTAATTTTAGTAGCATGTTTTAATGAATAATTGTAAATACCTTTTTCTAGATTATTTCCAAGAGATTCTTTTTCAAGAATTTCAATTAGATGATTAGATATTTTACTTCTGAAATCTTTAGGATCGTTTACTTTGTACATCTTTTATTAATATTTATATATCAATATTTCTTTAATCAATTTTTTTTATATTTAAATTATTATTAACTCTCATCATCAGAATATGAATATTCCTCATATTCTAATTCAGACATATTATCACTCCATTCTCCTTCTGTATCGCTCTCATTATTTGGGGAATCTGTATTATCCTCTACAACAAATCCATCTTTTAAATAACCTTGTTTTGTCTTAAGATCAGTAGGAATACTTTCTAGTTCATCAATTTCATTTTCATCTTCTTCAGCAGTTTTTGAAAGATCTTCAAATCCACCAAATAAATTTTCATAAAATGAATTCCACAATTCAATTGTTAAATTTATTAGTTCCTCATTATCATCATATGCCACTAATGCACATGTTCCAAAATATAATACAGAGTCTACAGGAGGAGGAAGATCATATTTGTTTTCTGTATTTGCTTTACCAGAATCTCTAGCAAAAATAGAAACAAACTTAAAAGGAAAATTATTTTTTTTATCTTCCCATGTATGTCTTTTTACAAAATTCTCTTCTTTTTTAAATTTACATTTTTTATATAATTCATCCTTTTCAGGATTATATTTTGAAATTTTTAACTCACCAGTTTTTTCAATAAGCACTATTTCTACCATTGTATAACATTATTCAATCGGTTTAAATAGTTTAATATATAATTATTAATGCATATATATCCTGATAATAATTATAAAATAAATACGAATGAATTATCTCAATATCTACAATATACAGATGAGAGATTAGAATTCAATACAAATGAAGGAAAAATAGAACTATTTGGTAATAAAATATATAAAATAATTGAAAAATCACATGATGATACATTTGAATTAAACAATAAATTTAATTTTATTGTTTATAATAGTAATTTTCAAAAAAAAGAAATATACTATATTCCAATTGATTATAAATATATTAAAAAACAAACAAAACAATATTTATTAACAAAAAATTCCATTGTTACATTACATGTAGTAAACGATTCTATGTTTTATTTTACTACTAAAGAAAAAATAATAACTAGTTCTGTTCAAGAAGATTTAATTACGTTCTTATCATTATTAAAACTTTATAATTAATATATAATATGTTACCGTGGATAATTCAAATGTCAATTATTTCATTAATCCTAATTATTTTAGTTCATTATTTATTTACTTTTTTTAAAACTAATTTAACTCAACCTAAAATAAAGGATTTAGTAAATAAGCCTCAGCAACAGTACCAACAATTATTTGATACTATGAAGGAAACACCCATTAAATCATCAGAAAATGATTCAAGTGAAAATATGAAAAATGAATTAAAAAACTATTTAAAAGAACTCAGTGGGAAAAAAAATGACTCTCAGGTAAAGACAAATGTAAATCAAATGGGTGGATTAATGACTGCTGATAATATAGGATCTAGTACTTATTCTACTTTTTAGATTTAGTAATTTGGTCCACAGCCTCTCTCGTAGTTGCTTTCGGAAATGATTGTTCCATTTATATATAAATAAAATATTTAAAGTTAAAACTATGTAGTTAATATATGAATATCAACGATCATAATAGTAGTAATTTATTAAAAAGATTACCTGATTTAAAACTTTCTTATAATATTACTAATAAGAAAGTTTTTAGTGATTTATATGTAATTATTCCAACCGGTAAAAAACATTTGGTATGGTTCACATATTACGAGGATAAACGGGTATGTTTATTTATTGAAATTTCAGCAGATGGTAGAAAAAAAATAAATAAGCTTTTTATTGTACCACAAATTTTTGAAAAAAAATTAGTATTAGGGACAATATTTTATGGAACATTATTTTCAATAGGAAATAGTAAATATTTTTCTATTGATAATGTTCATTTTTATAAAGGTAAAAATGTGGAGAATTATAATGAATTAAATAAATTATTATTAATAAAAAATATTTTAAAGAATGAATTAAAATCTTCAATTATCAATTCAAATGGTATTTGTATGGCATTACCTGTGGTAACAAATTCATTTGAAACAGCTATAGAATCAATAAAAATATTAAAATATAAGGTATATTGTATTCAAAATAGATTTTTAACTAAAAATAATAATTCCTATAATTCAACTATTTATAAAGACATTAATGGAGAACAAATAATAAAAACATTTATCGTTAAACCTCAAATTGAAAATGATATATATGATCTATATTATTATTCAAATAATGATTTAATTAAATATGATATTGCATATATTTCTGACTACAAAACAAGTATATTTATGAATAATATATTTAGAACTATTAAAGAAAATAAAAATCTTGATGCTTTAGAGGAAAGCGATGATGAAGATGAATTTCAGAATATCAACGAAGATAAATTTGTTGATTTAAATAAATGCGTTAAGATGGAATGTGAGTATAATAAAAAATTTAATAAGTATATCCCTATAAAAATAGCAGAAAACAATACTGTTTGCAGAAAAAAAGATTTCTATTAATATATATATATATATATGTCAACAATAGTTAAACAACCTGGATTAGTTAATAGTCAAGCATCAACATGGTCTAACCCTGGATATTCCAGTAGAGTTGGAGCTGTCGCTGGATGTGTCGGTTCAGTAAATTCTGTAGATGCTCTTAATAGAACTGGAATGTACAATGTTGTACAAACCGCAGGGGTAAAAAAATGTAAATGTAAATGCAATTGCAAAAACTCATGTAAAAAAAAATCATGTAAAAAATCAAAATGTAAATGCGCATGTCACAGATGTAAATGCCGATGTCATAAATCACGCAAAAGTAAAAGAAGACTTAAAGGAGGAAATGGTTATGGATTTTCAACTAAACAAACTCTTGCTCCATTATCTGGATCCAATGGAAATCTTGGATCTTTTAATGGATATCAAAATGTTGCTATGAATTCAGATACTAATATGAATGCATATAAAATATCACAAAGTGGAGGAAGATCATTAGATTTTGGAGCAGGAGGAACACCGTATTATTCTTATAAAAATTCTAATGAAAGTTTAAGCAAATTTGCTGGATCTGGATATCCACCTCTTACAAGACAACATAATAATCAATGCGGAGGTAAAAGAACATATAGACGAAAGAAAAGAAGATCTTCAAAAAAAAAGAAGACATTAAGAAGAAAATCTTATAAAAAACAAAAAGGTGGAAACCAATTTAATGTTAATGTTGCAAATACTCCATCCTACTCAACAGGTGCTCCACCATCACTAACACCTTCTCAATCTGCATTGGCCAATCCTGTTCCTTATGAAGTAAATCCTAATGGTTGTTTAAATATGTGGAAACACTTAGATAGCAGCTATCCACCATATAATGATATATATATGTAAGTCGTTAATTTATATTTTTATTAGACATACACCTTTTAAAGGTTCTTCTTTTTTTTTGATTTTTTTTATAGAATCTTTTGAATCAGATGGATCATATTCTATTTCCCATTCATTTTTATGATAATTAATGTTATTCGTTGTTTTAATATTATACTTTTGTTTAATATAATATTGTCTTCTTTTTGCCCATTGTTTTTTAAATATATCATGTGAATCAACTATATCTATTACTAATGGACTAGAATGTTTTTGTCTTAATATTCTACCAACCGATTGACATACATCTGTTTTTGGACTAGCCATTAATAATGTAGTTAATGATTTAATATCTAGTCCCTCGGAAGCCATTGCATATGTAGCAATTATAATTTTTTTATCTTCACTTTCTTTTAAATCCTTCTCTTTCATACCTCCTATGTAATATCCTACTGATCCTATATTTCTATGTTCTATTGCTTTGTATAAATAGGTTATTAATGATTTATTATGAGCTAAAATCATTATTTGTTGATTTATATTTTCTTTTAATTCGGTTTCCAAAACTTTTACAATAAATTCAGACCTATGATTAAAAGTGCATAATTTAGATATCATCGTGCTATAAAGAGGATTTCCTTTATAATCATATTTTACTTCATTAAAATCTGGATCATCATTTTGGTAATTAATTGATTTTACTATAACGCTATGTTCAGATGTATTTGATTTCTCTTTATGAATTACATCTCCTAAAAACATTTTAAATACTTTTGTTAAACCATCCTTTCTCTGCATTGTTCCTGATAATCCTAATGTATAATTTGTTATTGCTTTCATCATAGATCTACTAAACACTTCTGCACCTAAATGATGAGTCTCATCATAAATTGATAAACCAAAAGAATCAAATATATTTTCTGGATACTCTTTTTGACTAAGAGATTGAAGCATCCCGATAACAATGTCTTTATTCTCAATATCTATAATTTGTCCTTGAATTTTTCCAACTCTTGCAGTTGGTAAAAATTGATTTATACGCTCAATCCATTGATTTAATAAAAATGACTTGTGAACTATTACTAATGTTTTCTTTTTTAATTTGGATATTATATATAATGCCATTACTGTTTTCCCTTTTCCTGGATCAACATCTAATAACCCTCCTCCACTGTCTTTAACAAAATTTAAATATTTATCAACAATATTAATCTGATATTCTCTCAATTCTCCTTGAAAATTTACATCTATATCACATCCTAATGAAATCTTATTCTCTCCCACTTCACCAAAATTATTAATTCCGAAATATCTAGGAACATATAATTTTTGTGGAGATTCTCTATATATCGGGAATGGTTCTGGTTGTTGCGGTGATTTAGGCAAATACGGTTTCACAGTTAATTCATTTCTTATGAATATCTGTTCTTTATTTGTTAAATCCTTTTTATATATTGAATATCCTTTTCTTCCTAAGTAACTCATTTTTTATATATTATTTAATATATTTATATTTAATCAATTTTATTAAATATTTAGAAAATATAGCCTTGTTAAAAAAAATATATACTATTATGTTATATGAAACCTTATACGGATATTACCAAAAAAGAAAACTTTTCTCAATTGCTATTATTAATTGTTTTAGTGATTTATATTGTTTTTAACATCCAAACACCCTCATCTATAGTTCCTTATATTGATAATATTTATAGTAATGTTATTATTATTTTACTAGCATTTTTTACTTTGATGCATGTTAATCCTATATTAGGTATTATTGCACTATTTGCTGCGTATGAATTAATTCGTAGATCCGCTGATGCTGCTGGCACTACAACAATCAAAAAATATTTACCTTCACAAAGTAAAACTAATCAACATTTAAACGCTTTTAATCAATTCCCAGTTACTTTAGAGGAACAAATGGTAAAAAAAATGGCTCCATTAGTTCAATCTAGTGGACCTTCACAACTTGATTACAAACCAATGGCTGATAATACACATCAAGCCATGAGTGTAGGTAACGAAACATCTATTATATAAATAAAAATAATATTTATTAATATTTTTATTTATTCTTTTTTCAATTTATTAAATAATATTTTTACTCCTTTTGATATCCCATAGGCTACAACTATAGCCATGAATACATATAAAAAAGGTTTTATTTTATCCATATCTATTTCTCCTGAAAAATCAGAACTACTTGCGGCTTCACCTGATGAATTTACAAGTACTTCTCCATACTCATTTACTGGCTGACAATCTATAAATATTTCATCTTTTTTATTCTCATTTGCATTAGCACCGTCTTTATTGTAAAATAAGTAATTTTTTTTACTAAGTGTTGTTGTTACTGTTGTACTTGTAATAATCTGTTGAAACTTTTTTAAAGTATTTGCAGCTATATTTACACCATTTGCTATCCCATAAACTACATATGCATACTTTCCTCCACATGGATCATATAATAAAGTTCCATTATAAGAATAAAAAGGATTTCTATTTGTAATAAAATTATCAAGAGAGAAATTACCTCCTGAATATGTCATTGATTCACCGTCATTTGGAATTCTATTTGATGCTTCTACTATTAATTCCGTTAATTGTGTTGTTGCTTTTGTTGAACTAGCGCCACTAATTATAGGTACACTCACAATTAAATTCTTTCCATTTCCACCATGAATTATTAATATCTCTCCTGCTGCATTTACTCCATCATATTTATGAAGAGATGGTTGATATAATCTTATTTCTAATACTCTATATTTCAAATCATTATATTTTACTGGATTTAAATTCCCCGCAAAATTTAACGATAGATAACTCCCTTTATTTAGTACATTTGGTACATACTCTCCATAATCGTGATTGTAATCACATAATAAAGAACATGGTCCTTGTACATTTTTTTGTGATATATTTATTGGAGCTGTTGCATTTGCACAATCAATTATACTCATATTAATATAAGTTAATAAAATAAAAAGTTTAATAATACTTTTTCTTAAAGTATTATATAATGAAATTGTCAAAACATAAAAGTAAATCTGGTTTCAAAAAAAATGGATCTAGGAAAAAAAATAATTTAAGAAACAATAGAAAATTTCATAATTCTCATAAGAAAAATAAAAGGAAGGGTCAATTACATAAAAAAACCTTAAAAATTTATATTGGAGGAACTTCTGATACGACTCCTCCTAAGGATACAACTCCTTCTAGTGATTATAAATGCAAATATACAAATATCCCTTTTAAACAAAAATTTCCCGAATATATAACATCTTTATCTTTTGACCAACAGCAAAAATTTTTTGAACAATATTTTAATTATAATGATAATATTTCTTGTCCTCTAGAAGCGAAAAATTATCTTGTTAAATATTTAAAAAATATATATAAAAACTCTAAAAATAAAGATATTATTTCTGACTTAAAAGAAATATGGGAAAAGGATATTGATCCTTCAATTCTTACTGAAAAACAAAGAATAGACTATGCAATTAATATGATAGAAATTACAGGTGAGAATCCTACTAAAACAACACCTGCTGATCCCTCTCCTGAAGCTGCAGCTAAAAGAGCAGAAGACGAACTACAAAAAATTAATAATCTTAAACAATATTGTGTTTCAAACTCTCCAAAACTTGATGATACTATAGATATCCCTTTGATAACAGCATTATCTAATGAAATTACAGCTAAAACGACTAAATCTAATATTGCTAAAAAAGAAAATCTAATCAAAAATGTTAATAATCTAGATTATTATTTTGTTGAAACAACTGCTGAAGGTGATTGTATGTATAGCTCTTTTATTTATGGATTATTATACAAAAAAATTGGAAATTGGAATAAAATTAAGGGATGGAAACCTGTTAAAGATGAATCATCTGGTAAATGTAATTATATTGGTAATTTAAGACAAGTATTACAAAATTATATATGCACTAATTTAGATGAATTATTAAAAACATTTTCAATTGGTCAATTAGACGATGCAGCAAAAAGAGTCACACAAGGTAAAACTTGGGGAGAAGAAACTGAATTAAAGTTATTAGGTAAGATGTTTAATGTATGTATTGGTGTATTTAAAAAAGATGGTGATTCTATAAAAAATAGAGTTCAATTTTTTGATAAAACTGGTAAGAGTATCCATAATGAATCAACGAATAAAGATATTTTTACTCCTCAAGACTTTGATAACCTATGTGGAACAGATGTTGTTTTTGTTTATGAATTAAATAATGCTCACTTTCAATCTGTTATTAGTTTTTCTAATTCTAATCCTACAAATCAAACTAATACTACTGATTCTATTCCTGGTAAAAAAAATGGACTAGGTAATATAGATTCTTGTTCAGTTAGTGAATTTAGTAATGAAATACCTGATTCTCAAGAAGAAGCTTTAGAGATATTATCTAAAATAGATTCTATTTTACTACACTGTGATAGTAATGACCAAGAAGATGTTATTAAAGTTCTAGAATTTTATATGAAATATATTGAGAATTTTAAAAATAAATTTAATTTTGAACCTGTGATAATTTCTCAACATTGTAAAGAATTATTTAAAGAAGATATGGATTATAATATAGTTCCGGATTCAGAAGAAGAAGCTGGTAAAAAACTTACTAAAATGATGGATTTATTGCAAACTTCTCAAAATAATGATGATAAATGCGAACAATCAATTGACTTAGCATTAGGTATTTATGTAGAGAAGATGATGGATAAATATCCTTATAATAATACATCACCTTCTAGTGTTGATCCTGATAATAATACATCACCTTCTAGTGTTGATCCTGATAATAATACCTCAACGCCTGGTGTTGGTCCTGATAATAATACCTCAACATCTTCAAATAAAAACTTTCCAAATACAATTGATGATAAAAAAATAAGTGAAATATTTGATTTTATACAAACCAATAAGGAAATAAATCAGCTTAAATTAATAAAGTTTTTAATTAGTAAGACAAATGAGAATGCAATGTTAGTAAGACATGTTATTGGATTTGATGAACCATTAACAATGAAGGATATACGAGTTTCATTAGGTCAAGAAGATACAAATGTAAAAAGAGAGGATTGGAATAAAAATTCTCAAATATTTTTCTCTTTATTAAACAGTTATGATAAAATGAGAGGAGGTGGGATTCAATCTGCGACTGGTAATTTAACGAAAAAAGATTTTATTAAATTTGTTAATTGTGGACAATATAGAGATAAGACAATAAATTTATTTGAATGTAATAATGTAAATAAACCAACTCAAGGAACAAATCAATCAAATCAAGGAACAAATCAATCAAGTCAAGGAACTGGATCAAATCAAGGATCAATACCAACAGCAATACCTGTGTCATCATCACAGCAAAAAAATGTGGAAGTTAGTATTGACGAAAGTGAATATAATTCTGCAATAAAAAGAGTAGATTTAAGTATATTTGTTCCAAATGATAGTAGGGTGATAGTTAGAGATTACGCCAAAAATACTGAATCTGAAATGATGAGTGGTTTATCAACATTTTAAAAAAAATTGATTACTTTAAAAAATATAAGTATAAATAAAAGTAATAAATTATGATGATGAGTTATCTAATTAAATGTTATTTTATTGTAGCACAATATTTATGTCCTTCTTTCATATTACAAATAAAAAACAAAGAAGAGAATTATAATTATAATAATTCGTACATGGACGATGAAAAAAAAATTAGAGAAATAGAATACTATAATGAAGAAGATGAACTTATTCAAAAATGTAAAAATGAAATTATAGCAAATCATAAATGTGGATACTGTAATAAACATATTAGTATACCCGAACATCTTTATGCAGATAAAGTATTTTGCACTAAAAGATGTAGGTATAATCTAATGGAAAGAGATGAAAAATATTCCAAAAGAAATTCTGTAAGTTGTAATTTCTAAATAAATGGGATGTATTTCATAACAGCATTATCATATAATGTTACTTGAAATGGTGCATCTATTCCATCAACATAAACAGTATCTCCGTTAGAAATTTCATCACAACCATATTCATTTGTACAACTTCTAGATTTAAAAGATACTGGTAATTTTATTGAATTATTTTTATCACTCATAGTATAATATTGCCATTTATCTCTAGAAACAAATAACGGTCTACCCATTAAAGGCAAAAGCATTTCAGGTCCATTTATTCTTTTTAATAAACCAACTTGTCTATAATTTGTATCAACGCCTTGTGTACTTATATTAATAGGCACACCTCCTCTTATATCATTTGTTATAAGTCGTTCATCTCTAACTGGTGGAGAATAAGGATTCAATAGAACATCTTGTGGTATATTTGTAAAAGAAAAATTTGGGCGAGGAAATAATCCAACATTGGGAGAAGTATTTACTACTTCTTCGTTATTTTGTTCAATTTTAATAACACTCTGTTTTGCGTACATTAAATAAATTACAAAAATTAAAGCTATAATTATAAATATAAATGTAAAATTTTCAAAACATATAACACCTTTTGGACATTTAGCCATTATATAGTATTAAATTAAAATATTATATAATTTATTCATTTTTTTTTCCAGTTACTTTAGAAAGCATATTTCCGATACCTTCTAATCCACTTAAATCCAAATTATTCATAAAACTTTCTGCAGTTTTCAAAAATGGTTGCATATTAGTAATATTATCCATAAGTTCTTTTTGTTGATTTAAAAGACCTTCGGTTTGTTCGGTTAATCCTTTAATTCCTTCTTTGCCAATAGTTGATTGTAAATTTTCATATGCTTTTTCTAAATTATTTGCATAATCAATTCTAGGTTCAGAATCCATTGTTTCCATAGCTTCTCCAGTAGTTTCAGGATCTTCTTCAGGAGTAGCATCCATGGGAATAGAAGATTTTACGACAGATCGTCTGGAACTATTTGTGGACATTCCTTCTGTGGTAGATGGTCTTGTGGATGCAAATACACTTGTTGAAACCATAGCTATAATTAAAACAATAATCATATTTTTACTAAAGTAAGTAGATAAGAATCCAACCATTAAGAAAAAGACAATTGCCTCTAAATTATTTGTTAATAAATAACCTAATAAATTTAAAATTGCTAATACAAACACAACATATAATACATTCTTATCATTAAGAAGTTTATCCATTTTGGGCATTTTCATTTTACTGACTTTGCTCATTATATAATATAATACTAGAAAAAATTGAATTTGAAATAATAATT
>Ga0129324_10002605_pt1 | contig 10957 bp, 9 predicted proteins | sample CPBDNA_7_FD_96879 | JGI IMG/M metagenome (GOLD analysis project Ga0129324, IMG submission 96879) | Freshwater to marine salinity gradient microbial communities from Chesapeake Bay, USA - CPBay_Spr_15_0.2_DNA | ecosystem: Environmental > Aquatic > Marine > Coastal | place: USA: Chesapeake Bay... | reverse complement strand
GCAAGCGTTTTAGGATTATGCTCATAAAGCATTACTTCGTGACCATATCCACCATCGTACAATAAAGCATTTATATCAGGATTTAATCTCCGAGTATCCTTATAATATGCATCCGTAAAATTATCAACTGTTAATCCAAGTGTATGTATCAATAGATGATTAAATTCGAATGGGTGTGATCTTTGATATATGTGCATGAATTCATGAAGAAGAAGGATAACGCGCTGCTTTTGTTGCGTCATATTGAAGTAATATCTTACAGGTAACATGATGGTCGTTTTCATAGTATGTGGGTAACCATTTTCAATTGCTTCATCGTTGAAAAATTGAATATCAAATAGTGTGTCCCGCAATCGCGCAAATTTTTTTATGATGATGAGGGACAACTTATGATCTTGATTGATCGTATGTTTTTGCGAAGAGTTGATATGCGCAATGTATTTTGTCGGTGAATCATAGTTAGTAATAATTCTAACTTGCTTGTCGCGTGCGTTCATACTCGACACATAGTTTTTGTACATATCTATTACTCTATTGATATAAAAAATGATAATTTAATTAAATTATTTAAACACAGATTTAAAGTTAAGATACAATAAAAAATCTAAATAATCATGGCTGAATACGCGATCAATATCAAGACTGTTCAAGGAACAACCTTCAAAATTCTAGTTGAAGCGTTGAAGGAGATTCTCACGGACACAGTTTTGATTGTCAATGAAAACGGTATCAGAATTTGCACTATGGACAGCTCTCACGTTATTCTTATTCATATGAAACTTGAAGCAAGTAAATTTGAACATTACGAATGTGACGGCGAACAGATGATAGGTATCAACATGCTCAATCTTAACAAGCTCATTAAGACGGTGAATAATAACGACACAATATCTTTCTCGATGACGAACGCTAATAAGAATGAATTAGAAATCCGTGTTGAGAATAATGAAAAAAATACATTGAGAATTTCTAAACTCAACTTGCTTGACCTTGATAACTCTAATATGGAAATTCCACCAGTTGAATTCAACTCCGTAATTACCTTACCCTCGTCAGATTTTCAAAAGATTTGCAGGGATATCGCAAACCTTTCAGACCACGTGGAGATTACAAACACGGATAATAAACTCATATTGTCATGCAAGGGAGACTTTTGCCAACACGAAATCATCATGAATGATTGCGAAAATATGAAAATTGAACAGAAAGATGACAGCGTGATTTATCAAGGAGAATTCGACTCTAAATATCTACTTCAATTCACTAAATGCACCAATCTTTCAAATGTTATCGAATTATACCTCAAGAATGACTATCCACTCATTGTTCAGTATGCTGTTGGTTCTCTAGGAAGTATTAAGCTTTGTTTGGCTCCACAACAAAAAAATTAAAAAATTTAAATATTTAAATATTTAAATTTAAATATTTACATGTTATTATCTTTGAAAATTATTTCACCGTGATACATATCTGGCAATCTGAACATTTCCTTCACTTTTAAATCCTTACTTTTTAACCAAATTTTCACGATACAAAAGTTTTTTTTTGGACTAAATGAAATTCCATTCACGTGATTCCATTTTTCAACATTCTCATCAACCAATATAGTTTCCCCTAACATTTTTATCAATATTTTTTCTGAGAATTCTTCAATATTATCTTTCAGCACTTTGAAAGATAAAAATGAACCCTCTTTATTTTCAGGATCGTCCCATTTAGGAAATATATGTTCACGCATGATGAAAAACATTCCATTATGAATGTATTTCTTGATTTGATCGTATGTTTTCCAGAATTCGTCTACAGTACTCATATCATTTATTTTCACATATCCATCACGCTCCCAATTATTTGAAATAGGATTGTGAAAATAAACAGACCATATATCATTTAAGAAAATTTCGTCTGTCATAATATGTAATAACATTATTTTCGTGCGTTTTGTTTAAATGAAAAAAATGTTATTTCATCGCTATCGTCACATCCATACAATCAATATGAAAGTATCAACTACACATCTGTATCTTTTGGTAACAACATCAATCCATATAATGAAATCAAAAAGACACACGAATGCACAAATAAACCAAACGCATTAGGACATCCATCGACAGAAGTCGGTAATATTTTACTTGTTAACTTATACATCTGTGTTGATGAGAGAATATAAAAGATGAATGTAGAATAAAGAGAATATTTAAATTTTAATCCATTAGAAAGCTTGGACATTTTTACTTTATAATACTTTTTTTTCAAATGAATAGGACATATGTATGTATCATACTCGAGTGTAAAATACAAAAAATAAGAACAATGATTCTTTCAATTATTTTTATTTTTTATTATTTATTATTTTATTTGCTTATATCTTGCGCAACTGCAATCGCCGCGTCAAGAGGAAGATTCTTGTATTGACATTCCTTGTGCATATGTCCAATGTATTGCTCATCTTCATTACAGACGTGAAGATGAAGACTGTTCACACTGTTGTGAGGAAAGCAATGGAAATAAAATCCAGCCTTCTCCCACCCCCTTTTCTTCGCGTAGTGAGAAGCAACATCCTTCAACTCAAGAAGGAATTTAACATTCTTTGTGAGAACAATTGTTGCGATATTAAACAATCGTGAATCAAGGTTCTTAGTTGTAATGAACACGTGTCCCGGACCATTTTCGTCAGGACCACTCATCGATACAGCTTTATTAGTAGCGTCATCCCAATTCTCGTCATTTTCAGGTCTGTTGTAACAGAGCATCCAATCTTTGGAATAATCTTGGATGATAGACTGGTCAACAGGGTTGTCCATTTCTCCACTCGCGTATCTAGCAAAGACATTGAAAGGCTTCAATCCCGTAGTGAGTCTTTCTTGACTTGTTGCAGTCAAACAATTATTAACATCCTTCTCAATAAAACCATCTTTCTTCAGCAAATTATTAATTTGCCTCTTATGGTCATTCTTCATAGCATACTCAATATAAGCTTTGAATGTCTGTTCATCGTTCACGACCGGAAACCATTTCCTCATTTCCTCCGTAGAATAAGTGGAAATGACGTTAGTGTCAGTCGTCATACAAGAAGCAGAAGCACCCATTTTGAATTGTATTGTTTTGTGTATATGTTTTGTTTAAGTGAATAATAATTTTTGACAATACTATGAGATCATTTTTTTCATATTTATTCCAACCTATGGAACTTTTTCAATGAACTCTTGACATTTTTTGAAAAATCCCTGATATGCTTTCAATCTATAACACAAACCAACTATTACACCAGACTGGAAAATATTGAGAGAAACGAGAAAAGCTTTCATCGTTACTATTACTCTTATTTAGTTTTTATTTTTCCTAAAGTTATAACTTCATCATCATCAAATTCTTCAATGTGTAGATCATTATCAGTTAAAATTAAAGTATCAGTTGATTTAACATTTTTGTTTGAAAGCAGTTTTTTCAATTCAGATACCTTGTATTCATCCTCTTCCATGAAACACCACGCAATTTCTTTAAACTCTGAAGTAATATTTACACACCCGAGTTCAACAAACATATATTTTTTAGATATTTCATCCTTATTTTGATAGTTTTTAATTTCATTCAAAAAATTGATATATAGATTTATATCATACACACATCTATCCTTACAGATCACCCTTTGCAACTTACAATTCTTCACGTGATACACATACGATAAAGGAAATACTTCTATTTGATTGCATAGTTTTGGAATAAAGCCCCTATAGAAAACAATACTCATACCGGGGATAACATAAGAAATTTTATCATCCTTACCAATTTGCTTTATAAGTAAAATACTGTTATTGCACATACACATTAATAAAAATTGAAAGAATTCTAGAACCTTCAATAATAAACCATAAAATTCTACGGTGGTTTGGACGTATCTATTCATCACTATTTTATTAGAATAAAAACCTGTATTAATTTTAAATGAAAATCACTAAGAAATTCATAGAAAACTTGAAAACCAATCATACGGAGATCATTAGTAATCTGAATGTTGATGAGCTGACGCGTCTTGTCGATAAGCTGAACACAGAATATCATGAGAATAATACTCATATCGTTTCTGATGATGTATTCGATGACATTAAAGAATACGCTCTTTCGAAAGGTGCTAAAGTAGAATATGTTGGCTCTAAAGTTGGTAAAAAAGAAGCAGTGAAGCTTCCATATTGGATGGGGAGCATGAAAAAGTTTAAACCGGAAAATGAAAAGGACTTGAAAAATTGGATGAAGAAATACAGTGGACCATACGTCATTTCTGATAAACTCGATGGTGTATCCGGATTATACGATGGTTCTAAATTATACACTCGCGGCGATGGCTCTCACGGAAGAGACATATCTCATCTCATATCTAAAATTAAAGGCTTTCCTAAGAATGTCCCCGAGGGCTATGTTGTCAGAGGTGAAATAATCATCACCAAATGTGATTTCAACATTCTAGTGGACAATGATGTTATTCCTGAAACAGGAAACCCACGCAATACCGTAGCCGGTATCACAAACGCTAAAAATCCCAACGAGGATATTCTCGATTATGTCAAATTTGTCGCGTATGAACTCGTTCAACCGCGAATGCCCGCTGATGAGCAAATGCGCGTTCTGAGTTCTAAAGGATTCATAACCGCGAATAATATTACGAGCTCTGATGTTTCAATTGAAAATCTCACACAAATTCTACAATCTAGAAAGAAAGAGTCGCCATTCGAAATTGATGGCATAATTATTGCGGATGCATCAAAAGATCATGGTGTGAATAAAAGCGGTAATCCTGAACACGCATTCGCTTTCAAACTTCCTACTTCTGAAGCTACCGTTGTCGTCACCGACGTCATTTGGCAAATTTCTAAAGACCGATTGGCGAAACCTACGGTTGTGTTTGAAAGTGTATCACTTGGTGGAGTTACAATAAAGAAAGCCACAGGGTTTAATGCTAAGTTCATCATTGATAATGGTATCGGACCTGGTGCTGAGATTGTGATAACCCGAAGCGGTGATGTTATTCCTTATATCAAGGGGGTCGTATCACAAGCTCCCGAACCAATGCTTCCTACAAAATATAAATATGAGTTTACCAAAAATGGCGTTGATATTGTTGTGACGAAAGATGAAAACAATAAAGAGGTTACGCAACAAATTGATATGAAACAATTCCAGAACACAGTTGAGCGCTTGGAAATAGAAGGGCTGAAGAAATCCAGCATAGAAAAACTGTTTAACGCAGGAGTGCGTTCGCTTAAATCTCTATTTGAACTTGATGAGGCGTCTCTGACGGTTTTGAAATTGCCCGCATTTGGAATTAAAAAAGTAAAGGCTGTGATTGAAGCTGTCGATAAAGTAAAGAAATCATTGAATTGTTTACAACTTATGGTGGCGAGTAATGCTTTTGGTAAAGGGTTCTCTGAGAAGACTCTCGTGCTGATTCAAGATGAATTTCCTCACTTCATGAAGACTAAACCTGGTGTCGATGATTTGATAAAAATAAATGGCGTCGGACCAGAAACTGCTAAGAATTTTGTGGCGAATATTGATGGATTTAAGAAGTTTGTTGGGGATAATGGTTTGAATAAATATTGTTCTGGGAATATTACAACTAAAGATGATAAGAAATCTATTGGAAAGAAATTTTCTGGAATGAAGTTTCTGTTTACCGGTGGAAAAGATAAAGAGATTATTGCTTTCATTGAAAAGCATGGTGGTAGTGTTGAGGGAACATGGTCTAAATCAATCGATGTATTGATCACCACTAAACCCGATACAGAATCCGCAAAATATAAGAAGGCTATTGCTAATAATACGACTGTTATGAGTGTTAATGAGTTTAAGAATAAATACATCTAATAAACCTAATTATTTTTGTTTCAATAATATTCCGTTTAAGTGAATAATGCTTGACCGGCTGTTGACATATGTTGTACATGAGTCCTCGAGAGTTTTGTAATTTTTGTCCAATTGCTAACATCTGATGAATCACTGAACGTATTGGGATCAGTATTTGTTCCATATACAGTTACTGTTTGTATTTTTTTGACATATCCATTACTTGTCCAACATCTACCTCGAAGTATGGATTGTGCAGATTCTAATGTCAAATATACAACTATCTTATTTGCAGCTGTCGAATTATAATTATTATCCACACTATCAGAAGTGCTAGTATTTAACATAACACTGAAAGCCTATCTACACACAACATTAATAAATTTCTGTAAGTTTTACATATCCATTGATTGCATTAGATGCACTTGAACCAGTCAATTGAGGAACTCGTCCAAATTTAGTTGTGTATTTTAATAGTGTCGGACTCCAATAATGACTACCAGCACCTCCACCACCACCATTGCCTCCCGTAAATCCACCAAAAAATCCAAAACCACCTGCTCCCGGATAAAAGAAATCATGTCCACTGCTTGTGGCTCCACCTCCAAATGGCGATGGTACACTGTTTCCAAGTGTTGCATGTCCATTACCGGTTCTACTATAACCATTATGACCACTACCTATAAAACTAGAACTTGGGTTTGGAGATTTACCACCACCTCCTTGTGCTGAATCTGTATAAAATGAAATGTTCTGAGTAGTTCCAATGTCACTATATTGTGTACCAAACGGCTGTAAATTAGTTCCACTCGTTGAAGTTGCTGTATGACCACCACGATATGAGTTATGGCGATCACAATGTCCTCCTGAACCTGGACCCCCTAAAAATATTACGACATTTGATGCTTTCGTTGAATTTGTAACATCATCATAAGTGTCCGCTTTTATTAAAGCAGCGGCACCACCTGGTCTTGCATGTACATGATCTTGCCAATAACCATCTTGACCCATAAAATTCGTTAAAATTATGTAATTTCCTTTTTCAAGATATATGTCTGCTACTATTTTTGAACCAGAACCACCTTGTGTATATCCTACACTAAAATGATGAGAGCCAATTTGGTCACCACGTCCACTCTGCATTTCTATAGTGTAATATGCGTCGCGTGTAAATGTAAAATATTGTATAGCACTTCTACTATCTGTTTTATCAGCATACACATAGTTTGTTGCACTTGATCTATCAATGTCAATATAATTGATGAATATATTTGCACTTAACCCTAAGTCGTCAAATTTTGTTATCGTATTTCCATTTTCAACGGAAAGATAATAATTATTAATTCCAGAACGGGAGTCTGAAAATGTAACTTCAAATGCTGTTGTAGAACTACCAATAATTGTAGAAGCCACTAAATTACTCGGTATTCTGTAATCTTCAACTACAGTTTCACTCGACGATACACTATGAACATTAAGTGTTCCTGATCTCGATACATTTCCAGAAATAGTAACAACATTTTCATTTGATGTTATAGATGCTGTAATAGAATCCTCTACACTCGTTTCAACACTAACATTTTTAACCTTGATAAGTCCAGAACCATTGAATTGAATCTTTACCTTGTCATTGTCAAGAGCAGCATTCGTATCATCTATTACGATATCATATACATGATTAGGATTTTTGAATATGATTGGATAAGTAATGAATGTTGTTTCTGTTGTTCCATCTACACCAACAATGCTCAAACTTGATGGTACATAATTTCTGAATGGGACACCAAATGTAAATCTTTTCAATTTATATTTCATGAGTGTATTAGGACTTGCCACATCGAGAGTAATTGTATCTGTTCCTATACCAACACCATTAAATATATCCCCATTATAGTTAGTATTTTCAATGTTAAATCCATATACATCCATGGTTACTGTTGTCGTTGATGATAATTGTTCTACATCACATCCGATAGATTTATCAGCATTCAATCCAATATGTAATTTATCACCGATTGAAATGATATTTTGTTTCGAAGTATTAGAAGGGTCGTTTTTAACCCATGTGCTCAGTGTAAGTTTATTACTATAGAATGAGGGATTAACGATTGTTTCTAATCTCGCACCACCAAACGTAGTCGCTGGATCATTAAAATGAAACTTCTCATCGTTCAACATAGGTGGTGATGGAATTATATCCGTGAAAGATATTGTTCCCGATGTTCCCAATGTTAAATCTAAATTACCGTTATTAACTGAAAAATCTATCACACCATCTTTCTTTAATATATTCTGATTTGTATTTGTCTTGCTATCGAGGTTAATCCAAGCACTTATGGAAACACCATTGTAAGAGTCTACATTTGTGTCGGCGAGTGATATATATCCACCTGATTGTAAGCGAATACTTTTACTACCCGCTACAAAACCATCCTCATATGTTCCGCTATTTACACTAAAAGTACTCTTTGTTTTATCATCAATTAATTCATTGGGGGTATGATTCAATTCATTAAATCTTAAGTCATGAAGTGTGTTGCCTATGTTCTTTGAATAATTACCTTCATACGCCAAGTGTGTTATTTCATCTTGATTAAGCGCCTTATCGAATAACTTTATTTCATCAAAACTTGCTGTGACATTACTGCCCATCGTGATGTTTTGAAGTAAACCGGATGGTGTAATATCTATGATATCGTTGTTAGACGCCACAGCTATCCCATCCAAAAAAAGATTAATACCTGTTGAATCATCGTATGTCAAAATTATGTTGTGCCAATTCTTTGCTTGCACCACATCACTAACTGATTCCATTTTATATTATATTAATCAAATAAAAATAAGACAAGATTCTATTTTTTTTTCATGCTGAATTATCGGATTACTTATTGTTATCATACAAGTCCTTCACTTGACTATCTGTAAACACTCTGTCATACACGGTGATATCTGATAGTAAAGTGTTTTGTGTTATAGAATCATTATTGTGTTTACCTATGTATACTTTTTGATTACTGTCATCAGTCGGTGCAACATTATAATTATTGAATTCACCTATTTGATCACCGTTGTGATACATTTTAACCTTACCTTTAGCGCTTTCGTAAGTTGCAGCAACATGTGTCCAAGTACTTACTGGAATTCGCGCAAGCTCAATTTCATTGTTCGAATCAGCAAACTCGTAAAACTTATTAATTCCTTCAAAATGTCCTAATTCTAGTCTCAAGTTATCAATGAGAACTTTTTGATCATCGTCAGGTGATTTATCAATGAAACACTTCAAATCCGTTTCAACTGAATTATTGAATGATAAATTAACATTAGAATGAACTTCTGATTCAGCGAGTGTCGAAACACTATCCTTTTTGAAAAAAGTCACATTTTTATTTTGCTTGTTGAAATGCACACCAACATTTGTCCATGTATCGTTCGCTACCGACAATGATGATGTTATGAGATTTGAAGTCGCGGTTCCTGGAACCAAATATTCTGCTGATAAGATATTCGTCGTTTTGTTTAATTTGAAATCAAAATTATCATCTTTTTTGAAAATACTCATGTCATTATTCAATACGGGTGTATTTATCCAACACGACATATAGGATTCTGAAAAGTCAAGGTTAGAGAATGCTTCGCCATTGAACACAATGGAATTGTTACTATCTTGTAGACCACCGATTTCTACAGATTTATTATAGGTTCCACCATAGTGATTTAAATTATTTGTTACAGCGTCGAATGTAAACATACCATGATTACCATTACCACTCACATCAATCGCTATATTATCTGTAACTTCAGTATCACCACCCTTGACTAAATGGAAAACTTGGGCGAATATGGAATTTGCCTTGAAATCAGCAACACTGATACTAGCTATAGTTGCTGAAGCTGGTAACGCATTAGTGTAATATATTGCTACGCGTTTGATAGCTGCAGTGTCATTATTATTCTTTAGAATCATTTTTGATATATTTGCAACAGAATCCAGTTCAATTATTTTATATGCAGCTTGTGTGTTATCGGACGACTGTGTGAGTGTGACATCACCGTTGTATAGTTCAACACCGTTTAATATGGAAGTCGAACCACCGTAATTTTCAAGATATTCAAATAAGATATATTTAGCTCTCAAGTTTCTAGGAATACTGATGACTTCATCGAATTTACAATTCAACAAAGTTTTGCTGGTGTAAAATTCACCATCATATCTCTTGATATTTCCTAATATTTTGAATTCTTCGTCGGATAATTTTCTTTCATACATGGAGAAGTTATCCATGAGACCTTTAAGATTCGAACCTATTTTCATTTCATTTGTATTATTTAGCATTGAAATTTCTAGTCCTGTTTTTTCTCCGACTTTAGCACCGTTCTTGTAAATCGACACGTTACTCGTCGCTACATCGTATGAAGCACCTACATGCACCCAAGTGTTTGCATTTTGAATAGCTGGGAATTTCGATTCACTTAACATCTTTATTTCATCTAAATCTAAAATACGATTATGTATCATAACGTTATCGAGCTCACCGTCAAAATAATTTGTTATTCCATCAACAGCATTAGACTTCGCTCCGATGTTTATACCAGATATGTTGGGTATGAAGCCATTCACTAAATTGCTCTCACCAACTTGGACCCCGTTTTCGAAGAACGCTATTTTCTTTTCAATTGAATCAATAGTCACTGTTAAGTGTTTCCATGTATCTGCGGAAAATGTTAAAGGATCTGATGAGTACGTTTGACTCATTTTATTAAATCAATATATAAATATTTCCAAACTGAAATCAAAAACACTAAATCCATAAAGTCCTTTTGTATATATCTATAGGGGAACTTGACGATGCCTGAGCCACCACCGCCACCATAACATTCTTGACCATTTCTCGGACCGTAGCCACGACCACCGCCTCCGCCACACATGTGTCTTAGAGCACGAGAAGCAGGGTTGGGTTTAAAGATAAATAGAAATCTGTTCGAAAGAAATTATCTGGAATGAAAATTCTATTCAGTGGTGGCAAGGATAAAGAGTTAATGAAATATATCACTGATAATGGTGGCGAGTTAGTTTCAGGTATAAGCAAATCCACCAGTGTGTTGATCATGAAAGATC
>Ga0129324_10002603_pt1 | contig 10970 bp, 6 predicted proteins | sample CPBDNA_7_FD_96879 | JGI IMG/M metagenome (GOLD analysis project Ga0129324, IMG submission 96879) | Freshwater to marine salinity gradient microbial communities from Chesapeake Bay, USA - CPBay_Spr_15_0.2_DNA | ecosystem: Environmental > Aquatic > Marine > Coastal | place: USA: Chesapeake Bay... | reverse complement strand
TGGCACGTCAAAGAAGTACTCAACGACCGCAAAGTCATCACCGGCAAGCCAGTACAGCGCGTCGTCTTCAACGAAATCACCAAAGACGCCATCATTGAAGCCTTCGAGCATCCGCGCGAACTGGATCACGAGTTGATCGACGCCTATATGGCACGCCGTGCATTGGATTATCTGGTCGGCTTCACCTTGTCGCCGGTTCTGTGGCGCAAACTGCCGGGCTCACGCTCTGCAGGTCGCGTGCAGTCGGTGGCCTTGCGTCTGATTTGTGAGCGCGAACTCGAGATCGAGAAATTCCGCGCCGACGAATACTGGACCATCAAAGCAGTGTTCACCACGCCCGATGGGCAAACCTTCGAAGCGAACTTGGTACGATTGGACGGCGACAAGCTGACCAAGCTTTCGATCGGCGCCGAAGACGCCGCGATGGCTGCCGTCAAACAAATCGACGCCAGCCAGTTCAAGGTTGCCAGCGTCGAGAAAAAGCAATCGCGCCGCAATCCGGCGCCGCCGTTCACAACCTCGACACTGCAACAAGAAGCGGCGCGCAAACTTTATTACGGTGCGCGCAAAACCATGCAGGTCGCACAAAGCCTGTACGAAGGTGTGCAGATCGGCGGCGAGACGGTGGGTCTCATTACATATATGCGGACCGACGGCGTGCAGATGGCGCGCGAAGCCATCGCCGCCAGCCGTAATCTAATCCAGGAAGACTTCGGCTCGAAGTATTTGCCGAAAGAGCCACGGGTCTATCAATCCAAAGCTAAAAACGCTCAGGAAGCACACGAAGCGATTCGCCCGACGGACGTGCGCCGTACACCTGAAACCGTAAAGCAATATCTGAATGACGATCAGCTTAAGCTGTACACGCTGATCTGGCGCCGGACCATGGCCAGCCAGATGGAATCCGCCGTGCTCGACCAAGTCGGCATCGATATCCCATCCGGCGACGGCACCTTGGCGTTCCGCGCCACCGGATCGGTGATCGCGTTCGACGGCTTCATGAAGGTCTACCGTGAAGGCAGCGATGACGGCGCGGGCAGCGACGACGAAAAATCCCGCATTCTGCCGGCGATGAAAGAAGGCGATGACTTGGGCCGCAAAGAAACCCTGCCCGAGCAGCACTTCACGCAGCCGCCGCCCCGTTACAGTGAAGCGTCGCTGGTGAAAAAACTCGAAGAACTTGGGATCGGTCGACCGTCGACCTATGCGTCGATCATTTCGGTGCTGCAAGACCGCAATTATGTGCGCATCGACGCCCGGCGGTTTATTCCCGAAGACCGCGGCCGCTTGGTGACGACGTTCCTTTCCAGCTTTTTCGAGCGCTATGTCGAATACGGCTTCACCGCCGAGCTTGAAGAAAAGCTCGACGATATTTCCGGTGGCCGGATCGCATGGAAGCAAGTGCTCCGCGATTTCTGGACCGCGTTCATCCAAAAGGTTGATGAAACCAAAGACCTCACGGTACGCGACGTACTCGAAGTCTTGAACGTCGAGCTAAAGCCGCACTTCTTTCCCGAGCGCGCGGACGGCAGCGATGCCCGCAGCTGCCCAAAATGCAAAGACGGCGAGTTGTCGATCAAGCTTGGCCGGCACGGCGCTTTCTTGGGCTGCTCGCTTTACCCGGAATGTAACTTTACGACCCCGCTCGGCACCGATCCGGCGGAAGCCTCGCTCGATAACGGCCCGCGTGAACTCGGTATCGACAAAGACACCGGCAAAGCGATCACGCTGCGTGAAGGGCCGTATGGGCCTTACGTGCAATTGGGCGAAGAAGAAGGCGAAGGCAAGAAAAAGACCAAGCCTAAACGGGCGTCTCTGCCCAAAGGGATGGACCCGGAAAGCATTGATCTGGAGCGCGCGCAGGCCTTGCTGTCGTTGCCGCGCTTCGTCGGCATCGACCCGGTCTCAGGCATGGAAATCCGCGCCAACATCGGCCGTTTCGGGCCGTTCATTCAATGCGGCGGCACCTATGCTTCCGTCAAAGATGACGACGACGATGTGCTGACCATCGGCCTCAACCGCGCGGTGGTGCTGCTGGGTGACAAGCCGCGCAAGGCACCGCCGCGGGAACTCGGCAAGCATCCGAAAAGCAAAAAGCCGATCTTGGTCAAAGAAGGCCGTTGGGGGCCGTTCCTGCAACATGGCAAAACCCAAGCCCGCCTGCCGAAAGACGTCGACATGGACGCGGTGACGCTCGAACAAGCCATCGAAATGATCGACGCCAAGGCCGGGACTAAGACCGCACCGGCGAAGAAGCCGGCGGCAAAAAAGAAGGCCCCTGCGAAGAAGAAGGCAGCGGCCAAGAAAAAAGCAGCCCCGAAAGAATAACCCCCTCTTCCCTCTCCGCGTGCGGGAAGTCGCCAAAGGTATAAAAACCCCGTCATTCCCGTGTCGGCGTGGATCCATCACGACCATAGCCCCCGCATGCGCGAGGGTGAGGACGGGTAGGTGCGGCAGGTACCTTACCTCCTCTCTTGTATCCGGCGCATCGCGCGCTTACCTTGCGGGCATGGCAAATGCCCCCTTTCCCAGCAAAGACGAAATCGCCGAATTTGTGCGCAGTGCCGAAGGCAAAGTCGGCAAGCGCGAAATCTCTCGTGCCTTCAAGCTCGACGTCGAGCAAAAGCGCACACTGAAGAGAGTCCTGAAAGAAATGAAAGACGACGGCATGCTGAGCAAAGGCCGTGGTCATCGCGTATCCGAACCCGGCAGCCTGCCCCCCGTCGGCATCATCGAAATCACCGGCACAGATTTGGACGGCGAAGTTATGGCGGGCCCGGTGAAGTGGGAAGAAGACGGCCCGCCGCCGAAAATCTTTGTTGCCCCCGACGGCACCGGCCCAGCCCTCGGTCGCGGCGAAAAGGTATTGGCACGGCTCAACAAACAGGCAGATGCCTATGAAGCCAAGGTCATTCGCCGCATCGCCGAAGCGCCCCGCGACGTGCTCGGCATCGTCATTGAAGCCGATGGAGAGCGCCGCATTCAGCCCGTCGATAAACGGGATCGCTTCGAATACGTCATTGAGCGCGGCGCAGACAAAGGCGCTGAGCTCGGCGACTTGGTCCGCGCCGAGCCCGTCAAAGGCCACCGTTTAGGCCTTAAGCACGCACGCATCATCGAACGAATCGAAGATGCCGAGGGGGTCAGCGCGATCAGTCTGATCTCGGTACACCAACACGGCATCCCGGTCACGTTCACCCCTGACGCCATGCGCCAAGCCGAGCGCGCCAAAGAAGCCACGTTGGACGGCCGTGACGATTTACGCTCAATCCCGCTGGTAACCATCGACGGCGCCGATGCGCGCGACTTTGACGACGCCGTATTCGCCGAGCCGGACGACGACCCGAAAAACCCTGGGGGCTATAAGCTGATTGTCGCCATCGCCGATGTTGCATGGTACGTGCGCACCGGCGACGCGCTCGACAAGGCCGCGTTCGAGCGTGGCAACTCGGTCTACTTCCCGGATCGCGTCGTTCCGATGCTGCCCGAACAATTATCCAACGGCTGGTGCTCGCTGCGCCCCAACGAAGATCGGCCTTGCCTGATCGTGCATCTGCGCATCGACAACAAAGGCAACCTTCTGTCAAAGCGCTTTAAACGTGCCCTGATGCGCTCCGTCGCGCGGCTGACCTATGAGCAAGTGCAGACCGCGCAAGATGGCACCCCGGATGAACAGACCCAGCCGCTGATGGACACCGTCATCAAGCCGCTGTATGGCGCGTTCGAGATTTTGGAGCGTGCACGCGAAGCCCGTGGCGCGCTTGAACTCGACCTGCCGGAGCGCCGTGTCATCCTCGACGAAGACGGCCACATGGTTGGCATTGAGCCGCGTCAGCGCTTGGATAGCCATAAACTGATCGAAGAATTCATGGTGCTGGCCAACGTCGCGGCTGCGGAATACCTGGAAGAGAAAAAGCGCCCCTGCATGTACCGAGTGCATGATGAACCGTCGATGTCGAAAGTCGAGGCCTTGTCCGAGGTGTTGGACAGTGTGCACATCAGCTTCGACAAAGGGCAGACCCTCACACCTGCGCGCTTTAACGCGATTTTGGCGCTCGCCAAAGACACGCCGCACCAACAGATGATCAACGACGTCGTGCTCAGGTCACAAGCGCAGGCGTTGTATCAGCCCGATAACCTGGGCCACTTCGGCTTGGCGCTTCGTCGATATTGCCATTTCACGTCGCCGATCCGTCGCTATGCGGATTTACTGGTGCACCGCGCGCTGATCCGCGGGCTCTCGCCCAGTGCCGGGGAACTGCCGGCGGACCCAGGTGATTTCAACAGCATGGGCGAGCATCTCTCGATCACCGAACGCCGCGCCCAGGCAGCCGAACGCGGCGCCATGGATCGTTACTGCGCGTACTATATGAAAGACCGCGTCGGTTCGACCTTCGGTGCACGCATTTCCGGTGTGACCCGCTTCGGCCTGTTTATTTCCGTCGACGATATCGGCGCCGATGGCCTGATCCCGATCAAAACTCTTCCCGACGATTATTACATCCACGACGAGGGCAAGCATCTGCTGACGGGGCGCAAACGCGGCCTGACCTTCCGCCTGGGCCAACGTATCGAAGTTTTGCTGCGGGAAGTCACGCCGATCACCGGCGGCATGCTATTTGAACTGCTGGGCAAAGCCGAGCTGCTTGGCAAGGGTGCCGTAAAACCTGACACCGACGGTGCCGCGCCGATCAGCCGGACGGGCAGAAAATCGCGCAAAAAACAGAGCGGCAATCCGACCCCGAAAAAGCCCAAAGGCAAGAGCCGCGCATCGCGCCGTCGTCAGCGCACAGCGGGCGCGGCCCCCAAACCGGCTAAGGGCAAAAAGAAACGCGGATAGGCCCTTCCCGTCTCTCCCCGGGAGATGGGCAATCTCGCCACACCACAGAATCATATACACGCGCGCCTGAATCGTCTTAAATATGGGCTATAATGTGTAAAATGGCGCATTTCCGCGAATTTAGATCGCTTTCCGTTGTTGTCTTGGCACTATTGCTAAGCGCCTGCGCGCTGCCGGGCGCCCACGACGATACGAATGCAACCCCATTTGCGGAACCCGCCGCCGCCGAGGTGATCTCGGTCGGTTTCGATAATATTGCCGACAAATATATTGAACCCGTGACACTGGCCCGGGTCGGGCTGGAAGGTTTGCGGGGTTTAGGCGTAATCGATGCCGGACTGACTCTCAGGCAAGACAATGGCATGCTGGTGATGCTGGAAAACGATGTTGAAATCGCCCGCATGCGCCCGCCCGTTGATACGGATTCCCGCGCCTGGGCGGCAGCGGTGGTCGCTTTGACAGAAACCGCCCGCGCCCATTCCGCCGATATACGCGCCGCCTCGGCAGAACGCATTTACGAAGCCATCTTTGATGGTGCGCTCTCGGACCTCGACATCTTTTCGCGCTATGCCGGTCAGGCCGAAGCGACCCGCAACCGTGCCAGACGCGATGGGTTCGGTGGCATCGGCATCCGCTTTCGTCTTGAAGACGGCAATGCCGTCATCACCAACGTGATCGCCGGCACACCGGCAGCGAACAGCGGCCTCGCCATCGGGGACCACATCATACGCGTCGACGAGACGGATATCTCCGGCTTGCGGAGCGCCGAAATCACCGATTTGATCCGCGGTCCTGTGCACACACCGTTGCGCCTGACCATCGACCGGCCAGACGCGGTGCAGCCATTTACCATCGAAGTTGCTCGCGCACATATCGTGCCTGAAAGTGTGACGACGAAGGTCGAGGACGGCATCGGCATCATCCGCATCAGCACCTTCAACCAAGACACCGGCGAGACCCTGGAGCGTAAACTGCGTGCCCTGACCGCACCGGGTGCGACGCCGATCATCGGCTTGGTGATCGACCTGCGCGGCAACCCGGGCGGCTTGCTGCGGCAGTCGATCAAGGTCGCTGACTTGTTGCTGACCCAAGGCGAAATCCTGCGCACCGTCGGCCGCCATCCGGACAGCCTGCATCACTATGAAGCCGCCGGCAGCGATTTGGCGGTCGGATTGCCGATTGTGGTGATGGTCGACGGCCGTTCTGCATCTGCGGCGGAGATTGTCGCTGCCGCCCTACAAGACCGCGACCGTGCGGTTGTCATCGGTACGTCGTCCTATGGCAAAGGAAGCGTACAGACCGTGATTCGTCTGCCAAATGACGGCGAAATCACGCTGACATGGTCAAAGTTCGTGACGCCATCCGGATATTACCTGCATGGCATGGGGGTTGTGCCGACCGTATGCACTAGCGGCCAAGAACGGCTGGAAGATGCTGACCATATCATTGAAGCCGCACTTGGCGGTGCCCAGGCTGCGGGCGCGGTAAATTGGCGCCAGCGGGCGTATTTGAAAGACGAAGATCGCGCACGACTGCGGGGGAACTGCCCGTCTGAACGTCGCCCTGGTCGGCTTGATTTGGAAATTGCTAAGCGTCTAATTCTTAACGACCGCTTGCATGTACGCGCGCTTCGGCTGACAACAACCACCGCAGAAGCGATCCATTAAGCCTGTTTACGCCCTACCACAGCTAAATACATGTTAAGACACTTGACTTGAGCGTCGGCGAAGGTATTGTGCCGCCTCTTTGTACACGGCAATGCTTTTGCACGGGATAAGACCATGGCTAAACCAAGCACCATTCAAATTCGTCTCGTCAGCTCGGCGGGAACGGGGTATTTCTACATCACTAAGAAAAACCCGAAGACGTCGACCGAGAAATTGCAGCAGCGCAAGTACGATCCTGTGATCCGTCAGCACGTGCTGTTCAAAGAAGCCAAAATCAAATAAAGCGGCGCGGGCCGATGGCCCGCTGACGCCGGCGGCCAGATGACGCAGCCGTAAAAAAAGCGCCCACCGTTGTTCGGGGGCGGATTTTTTATAGGATTTTCATCCCAATTGATTTGCGATTAATTGAGGAATTTCTTTACCGTTTCCAAGAAGTGCGGAACTGAAATCGGCTTAGCGATATAGCCCTCACAGCCGCCTTCACGGATTTTTTCCTCGTCACCCTTCATGGCGAACGCGGTCACCGCAATGACGGGAATACCCTTAAGGTCGTCATCCGCCTTAAGCATCTTGGTGACTTCAAGGCCGGAGATTTCGGGCAACTGGATGTCCATCAAGATCAAATCCGGGGTGTGTTCCCGCGCCAGCTTAAGCGCATCACGCCCATCGACTGTCTGCACTGTTTCATAGCCATTGGCCTGAAGAAGATCGTTGAACAGCTTCATGTTGAGGTCGTTGTCCTCAACGATGAGAATTTTCTTGGACATTCATTAATTTCCTAAAAGAGCCATCACTTTGGATGCGAAAAAACATATTTAATAGGTCCATCTTCTGAACCTGCACAAAACAATGGTATATTAGGCTGTTCAAGTCAATCTGCGGTAGGTATAGCGCTAGACCTATTTTTAATGCCTACGACCACCCAAAAAGTGCCGCAAATCCGGGCTTTTAACCGTAGCCCGAGGTGGTTAGAACAACGGTGGTGTTCCCCCCATTTGAGCTGCCCACACGACAGTGGCCAACGTCAACGTTAACGCTAATCCGAATGCTTTCCATGTGGTCATTGTGCCGTCCTCCGAGATGACTTGGCGTACTGAAGAGCCTGCGCGTTAATGGTTAACAAATCGTAGATACATTGACAGAAGGACTCAGTGATACGGCACACACACGCTGTCCATTCCCATTATTACCCTGAAATATGCGCAGGATAACGTAGGCAGCAAGGGAGGCAGGCGATGTAGAAATTTGGCTTTATTCGCCGCGGACTTCTTCGACCATTTCGCGAAGTTGCGCCAAGTCTTTGATCAGCAGTGCGTTTTTCTTACGCTCGACGATGCCTTGGCGGGACAGTTCAGAGAGCACGCGGGCCACGGTTTCGCGGGTCGTCGAGACCCGGCTCGCGATATCACCATGCACCGGAATCGGCCGGATTTCGGCTTGGTTCTCACCGATCAGGCCGCTACGGGCTTGGCGCAGAAGATCGGCTTGCACCCGGTTATTGGCGGCAAGCGTGCTGAGGTCCATGATCCGATCGGTGGAATTGCGGACAACCCCTGCCAGTGCGCGTAATACCCGAAATGCGATTTCAGAGTTTTCACGTAGCAGACTCAAAAACCGCTCTTGCGGCAGCGCCGCGATCAAACAGGAGTCCAAAGACATCACGCTGGCGGAACGGGGTTGGCCATCCAACGCTGATAATTCTCCGAAGTGGCTACCCGAATCCAGATCTTCGAGGGTGATTTCTTTGCCCGACAACGAATAATTGACGATCCGAACCCGACCATCGACGACGAAAAAAACATCCGTGGAATCGCTTTGCCGGTCAATGATCTGCTCGTGATCGCTGTAACGGCGCCAAGTGCACGCTTTTTACATCGTTTGCAAAGCAGGCGCTGTCAATCCATCGAGGATACGAATATCCGCGAGCGATGCGGTTTCTTTGTCCGACACGCGCCCCCCCCTTTGAGCACAAAATTATTCAGTTGAGCTAAGCACAACCCAATTTCGTTTATAATAATCATAAAACCGCAGGAATGCGAACCCGAGATTTCGCCCACCCATAGATGCTGATATGTGCCACGCGGATGCTTTACGACTTTTCCTCAGATGCTCTATGGTGCGACGGCAACTTCGGGAATCCTCTATGGCAAAATCAACGACCGATCCAGCGGCTTCAGACCGCACCTCAACGCCCGTGATTGCAGCGGTCATCCCGTGCTATCGGGAAAAGGCGCACGTGTTGGACGTGATCCGCGCCATTGGGCCCGAGGTTTCAAAGATCATTGCCGTCGACGACGCGTGTCCCGACGGTACCGGTGCATTTATCTCTGAGATGATTGATGACGACCGCGTTGTCGTCATCCGCCACGACATCAACAAAGGCGTCGGCGGCGCCACCATGACCGGCTACAAGGCAGCGCTTGAAATGGGAATCGATATCGTCGTCAAAGTCGACGGCGACGGGCAGATGGAACCGGCGCTCATTCCCGACATCGCGCGCCCGGTGATCGACGGCGAAGCGGACTATGCCAAAGGCAACAGATTGCACCGCCGCGAAGCCGCACAAGGCATGCCGCTGATTCGCTTGGTCGGCAATATGGCGCTGACCCTTTGCTCGAAATTATCCAGTGGTTACTGGTCGATCATGGACCCGACCAACGGCTACACCGCAATCCACACCGCAGTCATCCGCGAGTTGCCGTTAGATGACATCGCGCCCGGGTACTATTTTGAATCCGATATGCTGTTTCATTTGGGCTTGCTCGACGCCGTCGTGCAGGACGTGCCGATGCGCGCGCGCTACGGTGCCGAAGATAGCCACCTATCTATCCGCCGAATCTTTTGGCGCTTCTTACGAGGGCACCTGAGCAACGGCTGGCGCCGATTGATCGATACCTACTTGGTCCGCGATGCCGGCATTGCAACGGTGGAGTTTATCTTGGGCACGCTTTTGCTGATCGGCGGTATTATTTTCGGCGCGATCAATTGGGCGATCAGTTTGATGACCGGCGAGACGGCCACCGCAGGCACGGTCGTGTTGTCCGCACTGCTGATTTTAATCGGTGTGCAATTGCTGATCGCTTTTATCGGCCATGATACCCGACGCGAGCCGACCCACCCGATCCACCCATCGCTGCTGCACCAAGACCGCCTCAAATCCCAATAAAAACCCCATCCCGGCGCGGGTCCCCGGCCCCTTGAACATATCCGTCAGGGCCACGGCAAAGCACATGCACGCCGCCAAAGAACATATTTTGTTCCGGCCAAACCGATACATCATCTGCAACAGCCGCAGCCTTGATCGCGGTGATCGTGGCATCATCAAAGCCCGGCTCTAGGCTGAGCTTCGTGCCTTCTAAATGCAGACGAGGTGCGGTGACGGCGTCCGTCATGTCCATGCCGTGGCGCGCGATATTGATGATCACCTGCGTCAAAGCTGAACGAATTCGATTCGATCCGCCAGACCCGAACGCGGTCCATGTGCCGTCCGGGTCACGCATCAAACCCGGTGCCATCATTGAGGATAATCGCACATTCTCAGGCCAGGCAAAAAAGCCCGCCGCATTCAAATCATCTTCGCCGAGCATGTTATTAAGCATAATCCCTGTGCCCGCCAACATATGCCCGCAGCCTTCCCCGTTCGACACCGTGATCGCGGCGATGTTGCCGTCCGCATCGGCTGTGCTGATGTGCGTTGTCCCCCGATAGGCCGGCGGGTTCGGTATCATCTGCCTGAGCGCCTCGGCCCCGGCCTCGGGCGACCCATCTAAACCGCTTTCCAATCTGGCATGGTTCGCCGCAGACATCGCGTCGACCAAAGCCATCGCCGGATCATGCATGGGTCCTTGCGCATTCAGATGCGCCAAAGCGTAGGCAATCAGCGCGCCTCCCGCGGCGGGGGGCGGGTTCAAAAACACATCGGTACCGTCCAAGTGCGCCGTCCAAGGCACACGCCGCTGCACACGATAACCGGCAAGGTCATCTCGTCCGATCGCACAGCCCGGCAAACCGACAATCGCGTCAGCAACCGCGCCTTGATAAAACAAGTCCGCCCCTTCCGATACCAACGCGCTCAAAAACGACGCGAATCCCGTCGGTTGATACAGGGCGCCGGACGGCAGCAGCGCCGGCGGCCTCACGTCTGCGATACAAAATTGCTCCACAGCCCCCGGCGTCGCGGCGTAGATCGGCGCGACCACACCCAGCAAATACGCCTGGAACGGATTGATCCGCACGCCGTCTCGGGCAAGCGCGATGGCAGGTGCGGCAATGTCCGCCATCGGCATCCGGCCCAGCGCATCATGTACCGCGAAAATACCGGCCACCGCACCAGGCGTAGCGACTGCACCGAGCCCAATGTGGAATTCCTGCTGCGCGGCGCCGAAGTCCGCCATAATAGGCTTAAAGTCGACCTCGCCCTGCGTCGGGCGCCGACGCGGCGTTTGCGTGAAGAAATCAAAGAT
>Ga0129324_10002602_pt1 | contig 10971 bp, 10 predicted proteins | sample CPBDNA_7_FD_96879 | JGI IMG/M metagenome (GOLD analysis project Ga0129324, IMG submission 96879) | Freshwater to marine salinity gradient microbial communities from Chesapeake Bay, USA - CPBay_Spr_15_0.2_DNA | ecosystem: Environmental > Aquatic > Marine > Coastal | place: USA: Chesapeake Bay... | reverse complement strand
CACATAGCCAGCCTTCTTTAAGACTTTGAGTGAAGGGATGTTGGACTCAACAACTAAGGCTTCGATACGGTGAAAGCCAATGGTTTCAAACCCATACTCAGTGAGTAAACGAGTTGCCGCAGTTGCAACACCCTTGCCACGAACATCAGCGGTGATCCAATAACCGATCTCAGCCTTTGCATCATCAAGATCTAGAGTGTGAAAAGACAGTGCGCCGGAGAATTTACCGTCGTACTCAAGGGCTAATTGAAGCTCAGTGCGCATAGCAAAACCATTAGGCGAACGCTCATGGACATAATGCTCGGCGTTAGCCATTTGATAGTTTGCAGATATTCGCGTGAACTTTGGAATTAAAGGGTCTTGAACACCTTCATATAAAGGAATGATGTCCCGTTCTTCAGGCTTGCGAAGAGTTATCAACCCATACTGCAAGGTTGGAACTTCGGTAGGCCACCAGATCATTGCCAAAGTATCTCACTTATTCATTGATTTGAATTCGCATCAGGTCAAAACAAGGCTGCACTAACAAGGCTGCACTAACAAGGCTGCACTGACAAGGCTGCACAAGAAGTATGAGGTGCATCCACCAATCTATTTACACCGCATCTAAGAATGGACGAGCAGGAACAAAGAAGGTTTTACCTTTCGGAGATTTCCAGAGGCAGGATCCATCGGGGTTGCTCTCTAAACTCCACCCTCCATGGGTTTTCATTCGATGGTGCCGGCGACACAATAATCCAAGGTTTGCAGGATTTGTTTCGCCACCACTTTCCCAACTATGGGCGTGATCAATATCTGAACTTTGCCCAGTTCGTCTACATCCTGGAAAACGACAGATGCGATCTCGCGCTAATAAGTAATCAACTAACTCTTGTGGAGGCGTGTACTTTTCCCGACCAAAATCTAAAAGATTTCCAGTTGCCGGATCACTGATAAATCTCTGCCAGCTTCCATCTGCTGCAAGTCGACGAGCAACCGATGCGGGAATCGCACCATAACCTGCGAGTTGGCCTGGGTTTTCCGCCAACCCCAACAAGGTTGGAAGATCAATAGCAACGCTAATTGTGATCGGACGACGATGTGGACGTACATCATCAGCCATTGAAGCTAACGCCTGAGAAGCCAAAAGTGTAAGTGCATCAGCGCGCTTCATATCGGCAGAAAGCATTGACCACTCTGTTGCACCCTCTTGATTGTGATGAGAACAAAGGCTTGAAGCTCTGGAAACACCACCATCCTCACCACCACATGTGCAGGCCTCTTCCTCCTGATTTCTTTTGAGAATGTAGGCCTCGATTGATTTCATAACTGTTTGAGCATCCTCGGCAGGCAAAATCGCAACAACCGTTGCCATTCCATCAGCCTCTGGATAGCAGGAGACTCGACGTGAATCACGGGCACGATCAACGATCTCTTCAAACTCTTCAGGTGCAAGCTTTGCAATCGTTGTCTTTACCTTTGTCGCCACCTGTCCTGGCGTATGAAACTCAGCATGTGCCAAAGCGGTCTGTTCTACACGGAAGACCGCATCCTCACTTAAGCCATTTCGAATCGCTGTCGCGGTTTCCTTTGCAATAACAGTTGCATGGGCCGCTGAGATTTCACCGGTTGCCAGCGCGGAGATTGTATTGGGTAAGTGCCCAACCAAAACACGTGCGACATCAATTCGATTTTGCGCAGCTGTTGGAGAGAGCCGTAACGCAGTCGCTACATCCTCGCGCTCCTCATCATCAACACATCCAAAAACGCCACCATCTTCATCGGCAACCTCACCTGCGATCGCCACCAACGCCTCTTGCTTAAGGGCGCATATCCAAGACTCCTGACGATCCAACGCTGCTAAGTAATCCAACTTTCCAGCCTCACCCAGCGAGCGGGGGTTAATCTGAATCAATTCCCCCAAAATCTTGTAACCGGGAGTAGCGCGAAGTAATTCGGCAACCTCAATGTCGAGAATCTCTCGAGGAATTCGTAGCGCGGTTGTCATGTACCGAACTATTGATCCACCCACCGACAGATTTAAGAGTTATTCACACCCATCTCAAACCGCTCAATCTTGCAAAGCAGTTCCTCGAGACTTTATTGAGTACCGAATTACCCAGAGTCATATGAAGCTCAATCGCAGTAAAGAGTTCTTCGAAATCGTATCTTTGTCCCAAGCGTCCATGTATGCCCGCGTTAAATGCTTAGAAAAAGGCCCTGGATTTCGCGGAACTGCTTTACAAGATTGAGCGAACACAGCTTGAGTGTTCGAAAATTGAGCGATTATCCCTCTTGCATCTCCGTAGGTGCCCCATGCACATCAAGAATCTGTTCTGCTGTTGGAGTTTGCGCAGCAGGCTTGCCATCCCCGCCCAACTTCGAACCCTCACCACTGCGATTTAGCGGAGCCTTTGGCTTGGCATCCTCCTTATAAATCGCTGGAATTGAGCCCAATAACCCCTTCTGGAAATCCTCAAATGCCTGCAGAACTTCGCGCTTTGTATTCATAACAAAGGGCCCCATCCATGCAACAGGCTCTTTAATCGGTGCGCCACCCAAGATAAATAGCTCTAACTCTGGAGAACGTGACTCTTGCTGATTTGCAGCGCGTACAACAATTGTGTCGCCATCCGCAAAGACCGCTAACTGTCCTGCCTGAACAGGTCGTGCCTCGTCGCCCACAAAACCAAATCCACTCATTGTGTACACAATTGCGTTGTAATCCTTGCGCCAAGGCAAACGAAGTTCAGCGCCAGCTGCAACAGTTGCATGCAATAAGGTAATTGGAGTCTGTGTTGATCCTGGACCAAAGTGTCCATCAACTTCTCCAGCAATGACGCGCAGCAATGATCCGCCATCTGGTGTTGTTAACAGTGAAACATCCTTGGCACGAACATCTTGATATGCAGGTGGTGACCACTTCTTTGCTGCAGGCAAGTTAACCCACAACTGAAATCCGTGGAACAAACCACCTGACATGACTAAATGCTCTGGAGGAGTTTCAATATGCAGAATTCCAGCACCGGCTGTCATCCATTGTGTATCGCCATTTGAAATTGTTCCGCCACCACCATTGTTATCTTGGTGATCAAAGATTCCATCAATAATGTATGTAACTGTTTCAAAACCACGATGTGGGTGCCAAGGAGTTCCCTTTGGTTCACCTGGTGCGTACTCAACCTCGCCCATTTCATCTAAGTGAATAAATGGATCAAGCTCTGCCATATCAACACCTGCAAATGCACGACGAACAGGAAAGCCTTCACCCTCGAAACCTTGTGGCGCGGTTGTAATGCTCTTCACCTTACGTGCACGTGCACCAGGAAGTTCGCTAACGCGAGGCAGAACGGTGATGTCGCTGACGGTTACTGCAGGCATTACAGGCTCCTTTGTTCAGAGTCCAAGAGTAATTGAACTTTCAACTACCTGCAACCTGAGCAGGTTTTCGAGGTTAAGAGTTCTTTGAAATCGTATCTTTGTCTTAAGCGACCCCTGAAGTAAGCGTCAATAGATTACAAAAAGGCCCTGGATTTCAAGGAACTGCTTAACAAGGAAACTTGCTCTTAGAGGGCTTTGAGCGCTGATACGACCTTGGTTAATGAAGCCTTGGCATCGCCGAATAGCAACATCGTCTTTGGATCGTAGAGAAGCTCGTTTTCAATGCCGGCAAAACCTGGGCGCATTGAACGCTTCAGGAAGATGATGTTGGCTGCATGGTTAACCTCAAGAATCGGCATTCCGTAAATTGGGCAACCCGGTGTTGTTTGTGCAGCTGGGTTTACAACATCGTTTGCACCGATAACAATTGCAACATCTGTTTGACCAAATGTTGGATTGACCTCATCCATTTCAGCTAATTGATCGTACGGAACATTTGCTTCTGCAAGAAGCACGTTCATGTGTCCTGGCATGCGCCCTGCAACTGGGTGGATTCCGTAAGCAACATCGATGCCCTTTGAAATCATCAAATCCGCAAGTTCGCGAACAGTGTGTTGTGCCTGTGCAACTGCAAGTCCAAATCCTGGAACGATCACAACACGACGTGCATAGTTAAGCAAGATCGCAACATCATCAGGTGAACCTGAACGCACTGGACGTTCCTCGCCAGCTGCTGCAACATCTTGAGGCTTTGCGGTAAATGCACCGAACAAGGTTCCAAAGAGTGAACGGCCCATCGCCTCTGCCATCAAACGGGTCAAGATAGTTCCTGAGGCACCAACAAGTGTTCCGGCAATGATCAACAGAGTTGAATCAAGTACATAACCGCTTGCTGCCACAGTTAATCCGGTAAAGGCGTTGAGCAACGAGATAACGATTGGAACATCTGCGCCACCTACTGGGAGCACAAACAAAACACCAAAAAGGAGTGAAAGTGCAGCAAGAATCAAGAGCGGCGTCGTTCCTAATGCGGTTACAACCCAGCCACCTACACCTAGTACAGAAATAAGAGTGGCAGCGATAATAAAGCGGCCCGCTGGGAAAATTACAGGGCGAGTAGTCATCAACTCTTGCAGCTTCATAAAGGTAATAATCGATCCGCTGAAGGAAACGCAGCCAACAATTACTGTAAAGACGGTGAAGATGACAACGGCGGTAGTGGCTTGATCGCCCAAGTTCAAGTACTCAACGATCGCGACCAGCGCTGCTGCGCCACCACCGACACCGTTAAATAGTGCAACCAGTTGAGGCATTTGAGTCATCTGAACCTTGCGTGCGGCTGGGACTCCAATAATCAGACCAACAGCGATCGCACCAAGGATCCATCCAAGGTTGTTTAATGGAAGTGATGAACCCTCATTGGAGTAAAAGAAGACAACTAAAGTTGCAAGGCCCGCTCCGAAGGCACCTATCAGATTTCCGCGACGCGCAGTCTTTGGATGTGAAAGGCCCTTGAGTGCAAGAATGAATGCGATACCGGCGGCAAGACCAATCAGGTCATAGACGGTGCGGCTCATTTCTTATTTCCTTTGAACATCTCAAGCATTCGATCGGTAACCACAAAGCCACCCACCATGTTGATAGTTGCCAAGATAATTGCAGTAACCGATAGTCCAAGCTCTAAATTAGTTTTACTGTGATCAGCCACGATGATCGCTCCAACAAGGATGACACCGTGGATCGCATTTGCACCCGACATTAATGGTGTGTGCAATGTAGATGAAACCTTTGAAACCACCTCAAAGCCAACAAAGACAGATAGTACGAAGATCGAAACAATCGCCATTGAGTCCATTACTTAGCTCCTCTTCGTGCACCAGCGTGAGTTACAGCAGCGCCATCAATAATTTCATCCTCAAAATCAAGGTTAAATGCCACCTTTTGATCATCCTTTGCAGCAACGGTAAAGAGTGACAAGAGATTTACAACGTTGCGCGAGTACAAGAATGAAGCATGGAAAGGCAGTTGGCTTGGCACATCTTTGCCACCCCAAATGCGAACCCCGCCTGATGTCTCAACAATCTCGCCCGGTTTTGAACCTTCAACATTGCCACCAGTTTCAGCGGCTAAGTCAACGATGATTGTTCCTGGCGCCATCGAATCCACCATCGCTTGTGTCATCAATCGAGGTGCCTGACGACCCGGAACCGCTGCGGTAGTAATAACAACATGCGATTTTGCAATGTAAGGGGTTAGCAGTTCACGTTGCTTAGCTGCGCGCTCTTCAGTCATTTCACGTGCATAACCACCAGCACCTTCCAGCGCTTCGAGTTCTAATTGAATGAAACTGGCACCCATAGATCGAACCTCATCGGCAGATGCTGGACGCACATCGTATGCAGAGACAACGCCACCTAAACGACGAGCGGTTGCAATGGCTTGCAACCCTGCAACGCCAGCACCAAGAACTAAAACTTGTGCAGGTGTAACTGTTCCCGCAGCGGTCATCAACATTGGGAAGAATCGAGGTGATAACTCCGCTCCAACAATTGCTGCACGATATCCAGCACATAATGCTTGCGAAGTTAATGCATCCATTGATTGGGCACGAGAAATACGTGGGACTAACTCAAGTGAAAAAGCTGTGACACCTGCCGTTGCCGCCGCTTCAATTGAATCAACAGCGGTGACAGGGGATAGGAATGAGATTGTGATAGCACCTTTTTTCAGGGTAGCCATCTGTTGCGGAGTTAAAGGTTGCACTGACAAAACAACATCAGCATCAGATAAAACATCGCCGCTCTTTACCGTTGCGCCAGCTGCTGTGAAATCAGCATCTGTTGCTTGTGAATGAACTCCAGCACCAGCTTCGATAACAATATCTAGGCCTAAGCGAGTTAATTTGTTGATGACATCTGGGACAAGCGCAACGCGCTTTTCTCCATCTTTAATCTCCCGTGGGACGGCTACGCGCATGGCTGAAATGTTAGTGCGTATAACCCTTTAAGTCACCACGAACTAAGTGGTACAGAATGGATTGAATGGTGGTTCTGCGGTGATATGCCTCTCGCCAAATAACTGAACGAGGCCCATCGATCACTGAGGCCTCTACCTCTTCACCTCGGTGAGCAGGTAAACAGTGCATGAACAATGAATCCTTGCTGGTCATTTTCATCAAATTTTCCGTAACTGCGTAGGCAGACAGGGCCCGCATCTTTTCCGCTCGATCACTCTCTGAATCACCCATAGACATCCAGACATCTGCGTATAAAACAGATGCATCCTTTGCCGCAGCCTCTGGATCGTTTGTTACCTCTACTTTTCCACCACTGTTTGCCGCAATATTTTTTGCGATCGCAACAACAACGGGATCCGGAGCCCACTTGCCGCTTGGAGTTGCTGCAACAACATGCGCGCCCATGATTGCACCCATGATTAACCAGGCATGGGACATATTGTTTCCATCACCCATGTAAACAAATTTACGACCTGAAATATCTGTTCCGAAGTTTTCGCGAATTGTTAGCCAGTCTGCCAACAACTGAGTTGGATGATCAACATCGGTCAGTGCGTTAATGACTGGAATTGTTGAGTATGCACCTAATTGATCAACATCTGATTGTGCAAAGGTACGAATAATTAATGCACTGCAGTAGCCGCTAATAATTTTGGCGGTATCTTCAATTGTTTCACCACGTCCAAGTTGTAGTTCATCGCCGCGGATAAAGATTGGTGTGCCACCCAAATGGGCAACCGCAGTTTCAGATGACAGCCGGGTACGGGTTGAAGGCTTAGTCATATAGATCGCTACCGTTTTATTGGCCAAAGCTGTGTTTGATCGCAGAGGATTCTCAGCAAATTCAGCGGCGGTGGATAGCAATAATTCGACATCGGCACGGCACAAATGCTCGGTACGCAGTAAGTCCTTCATTTGCGAATTCTACCCGTAGTTTTGGGGTGCACATAGGTATTCTTATCCACCTCATGGGCATCTTTAGAAAAATTGGAGTTGAGACGGAGTCTGATACCGATCTCTTGACCCGCCCATCCCTCGATGAAAAGCTTCAAGAAGATGATGGTGGTCATGATCGCTTCGCACATTATGTGAAGAAAGAGAAGATCGTTGAGTCTGCAGTAACAGGAAAAGCGGTGAAAGCTCTCTGTGGCAAGAAGTGGATTCCATCTCGCGATCCCGAGAAGTATCCAATCTGTCCTACCTGTAAAGAGATTCACGCAGGGTTGAAGCCAGATCCCGAAGAAAAGTAAGTATGAAGCGCATCATCGCTTTAGCGCTATCACTGTTAACAATAGCCACACTTACGGCTCACATTACAACAGCACAGTTTGCATCTGCTGCAGATAAAGAGCCTCGCAAAATAGTTACCGGATGGCTCCCTTATTACTCCGTGAGAACAATCGTTCCTTTAGTAAAAAAATTGCCATCGGCACAACCAACGGTACCTGGCCAGCCAGCGGTTTGTGACGCCTCCCAATATGGTCCTGAAGAAAATCAAGCGATCGAGTCCTCTTACTTGTTTACTAATAAGGATTTGATGAAAGAGATTATGCCTTTTTGGTTTTCAATTAAATCTCCAACATTGATTCGAAATGATTATGTAACAGGTAACCCTTCATGGCCTATGGCAGATACGGTGTGCCTACTTCGTCGCGCTGGGTTACAAGTTATACCTACCATGACAGATGGAACAGGAAAGTTAGAGTTATCAAATTACCTAGCAAATGCAGCTACACGAGCCACCATAGTTAAGACAATTGTGAATTTAGTTCTTACAAACAATTTTGATGGCATAGATCTAGATTACGAAGGCTTTGCCTTTGTAGATGGAAACTCCACATGGACCAAGACCGCACCCCGATGGGTCGCACTTGTCCGAGAGTTAAGCGTTGCCTTGCGTTCGCACAATAAGCTTTTATCTATTTCAACTCCTTATCTCTACGACCCTAAGGAGAAACAAAAGGGCTACTTTGTTTATGCCTGGGCCGATGTGGCAAGCAGTATTGATCGTTTGCGGATCATGACGTATGACTATTCAGTAGCAAAACCGGGTCCTATTGGTCCTATCTCTTGGGTTGAGAGAACTCTCAAATACGCAGTCAGCATCATGCCGCCATCAAAGGTATATATCGGATTACCGGGTTATGGTCGTGACTGGATTACATCTGTCAATGGAAAGTGTCCAGTTTCAGCACCACCCGGAATAAAGGCGGGCGCAAGAGCGGCCACATTTAAAATGAACTATGCAAATGCGAAGGCTGTAATCGATAAGGCTGTTCCTATATTTGATGAAAAGAATAGTGAAGCAACTTACTCATACTCTCAGATTTACAATGGTTTAACTGCAACTGGAGCATCCACCGAGTGCACCGTTAACAGAACTGTTTGGTATCAAAACGCACGCAGCTATGCAGAACGTATGGCGTTAGTTGCAAAGTATCGATTAGGTGGAGCTGCACTATGGACTTTAGCGATGGAGGATCCAGCCGCTACGACAGAGATGCGCAACGCGGCACTTGCAATTGCACCAGATATTGTTGTCAGCACAATAAGTATTGAAGGTGCTCCTGAAAATACAATTAATTATGCGGGGTTATTTACCGTCAAAGGTGTGTTAACCCTCAAAGATATGTCACCAATTGCAGGGTTACCAGTGTCCCTTGAAATCAAACGTGCAAATGAATCAGTCTGGAGCAAGGTAACTGAGCTTGTCACTGGTCTCGATGGAAGCGTTTCAACTCCTATGACACTTGGAGCAGATGCATCTCTACGCTTAACAACTATCGGTACATGGGAGAGAGCGGAATCAACCTCGCAAGAGGCGAAGATTTCAGTAACGACAACCATCCAACTGGATCGCCCAGTATCGGTCTCGAAGGGTGCGCTAATACTTATTAAAGCCCAACTTCTGCCGCGCTCAGTCGGAAAATCTGCGCAATTGCAGAAAAACATCAATGGAAAGTGGCAAAATGTTGGTGCTGCATCACTTTCGGATGCAAATGGGCTAATCACCTTTACCACCACAGAATCAAAGCGAGGGGTAGCAATAATGCGAGTTCAGGTTGTGGGCGATATCGCATCTGAACAATTCGCGATTGTTATCCGATAAAAATGCCAAAAGTAAAAAGCAAGATTGAAGTCAATGAAAAGTTGGATGAAGAGCTCAAAGCCATCTTCAGTGGTGATGTTCCGTGGGTAACAATCGTTTGGGATGATCCCGTTAACTTAATGACCTATGTGACCTATGTATTAATGGAGCTCTTTGGATATAGCAAAGAACGTGCTCATGAGCTAATGATGAAGGTACATACCGAGGGTAAAGCAGTTGTCTCTACCGGAAGTCGTGAAGAGATGGAGCACGATGTTGCTCGGCTGCATGAGTATGGATTATGGGCGACGCTTCAACGTGGTGATCAAGCGCTATGAGTGAAATTCAGCATGGTTTTTTTCGACATGGTGACAACTCATACCTTGCTAATTTTACCGATGCTGAGCGAGAAGTTCTGCTCAATCTAGTTGAACAAATAATCGAATTACTTGCAGAGCGAGTAGATCACCATAATGAAGATCCTTTAGCGGCCATGGTTGGAATTACAATTCATGACACACCTCCTGAAGATGAGGTCCTGTTACGTCTTCTTCCAAATGCATATGCAGATCAGGTGGATGCATCTGAGTTTCGTCGCTATACCGAGTCAACTTTGCGTCAAAAGAAGCACGCACATGCGATGGCGATGCGAATACACATCAAAGCTGCAGTTGATGGGATCGTCGAATTAGATCATGACTCTGCAAATGCATGGCTCGGAGCGATGAATGATGTTCGCCTTGCGTTAGGTGTTCGCTTGAAAGTTGAAGAAAACTCGCAACAAGATTTGGAGCTCTTAGCGCCGGATGACCCAATGAGAGGTGTTTACGCTGTTTATAGCTGGTTGGGCTGGCTGCAAGAGAGTTTGATTGATGCCCTGATGGATGAATCCCAATAGTTCATCTGCTTATAAGCTGATAGACGCAAGGTAGGCTAGACCTGTGAGTGATGCCCCAATTGGAATCTTTGATTCAGGTGTAGGCGGATTAACCGTTGCGCGTGCAATTCTTGATCAACTTCCTAATGAGTCAACTCTTTATATTGGTGATACAGCTCGTGGACCATATGGTCCACGCCCGCTCGCAGAGGTACGCGAGTTCGCATTAGAGAGTATGGATTACTTGGTAGATCAAGGTGTCAAAGCGATTGTGATTGCATGTAACACAGCATCTGCAGCAATGCTTCGCGATGCGCGTGAGCGTTATTCAATTCCTGTCATTGAAGTAATTCAACCCGCAGTTCGTCGCGCCGTTGCAGCGACACGTACTGGAAATATTGGCGTCATCGGAACCCGCGCAACAATTGATTCAAAAGCATACGTAGATGCATTTGCTGCAGCCCCTCAACTAAAGATCACCTCAATTGCATGCCCATTATTTGTTGAGTTTGTTGAGCGCGGAGAAACATCTGGCGAGGAGATCACAAAGGTTGCCCGCGATTACCTCGCTTCAGTAATGGAAGCAAAGGTGGATACCTTAGTTCTTGGCTGTACCCACTACCCATTGCT
>Ga0129324_10002598_pt1 | contig 10982 bp, 8 predicted proteins | sample CPBDNA_7_FD_96879 | JGI IMG/M metagenome (GOLD analysis project Ga0129324, IMG submission 96879) | Freshwater to marine salinity gradient microbial communities from Chesapeake Bay, USA - CPBay_Spr_15_0.2_DNA | ecosystem: Environmental > Aquatic > Marine > Coastal | place: USA: Chesapeake Bay... | reverse complement strand
TTGCCAAGACATTTACTTCCCACGACAGAGTTTCATTCAACTCAACTCCCGGGTCATTCGCAATATTTGCCATATGAAGAATTGTGTCTATCCGCGTGAGATCGATCGCATCAATATTTCTGACGTCTTCCTTAATGAATGTAGCCGTAACGGAGCCCTTAATATGATTTCCAAACCACTCATCGTCGACAACAACGACCTCATGACCAGCTTCGCAGAGAGTTCGGGTCAAAACTGACCCCACGTACCCGCACCCACCGGTTACTAAAGCTCGCATTACACACCTACTTCTTATGTGAATAAGTCACCGAAAGTTTCGACAACTCCTCAAGATTCCCCTGAACCCATTTTAGGGTATCCAATAAGCCTTCCTCAAGAGATATTTCAGGTGCCCAGCCTAGTTCGAGTTTAATCTTGGAACTATCGAGTTGGTAAGCCTTATCTTTGCCAGGTCGATCCCCTACGACCTCGACAAAGCGTTCGAACGGGACACCAGTCAATTCACAAATTTGCTCAACGAGCCCCCGAATCGCAACTAAATGATCCGTTGAGATGTGGTAGGTCTCCCCGTTGGTCCCGTTCTCTGCAATCATTTGTGTTGCGCGAGCAACGTCATTGATGTGAATGAAAGAGCGTATCGAAAGTCCGCCACCATCTAGTGGCAACTTTCTGCCAAGAAGGGCGCTCAGAATCGCTCTTGGCACAATTCGATATAACTGCTGCCCTGGACCGTAGACATTTGCTGCGCGAGTAAAAACGACAGGTAAGCCAAACTCCTCGAAGATGCACTTTAAATGCCAGTCACCAGCTGCACGGGATACCGCGTAGGGGGTGGAAGGCATGAAGTCAAAGGACTCTTTGAGCCAACCATCCGTGCTTCCGTAAACTTCGGGTGTAGTCACATGAACGTAACGCTGTAAATTTGGAAGTTCCATAAGGGTCGTTGCCAGTTTGGCCACCCCAACAACATTCGTCTCGTACCAGTCTTCTGGACTAACCCAACTCTGACCGACCATGCTTTGAGCGGCAAAGTTGACGACGAAGTCAGGTGAGAACTCTAGGAGAGTAACCCTAAGCTCGACGGCATTTCTTGCGTCAATTTGGCTAAACGTCCAATTCTTGGGCGTTGACTTCGGATTGTAGGGATTGAAAACTCCTTCAACCTCGGTAGACCGGCTAACCCCCAGCACTTTGTAAGATTGACTCAGGAGATGTCGAACAAAATGACTACCAGAGAAAGAGTTACTCCCAATTACCGCAAACCGCAATGTGTCTCGTCCCCTCATGATCAAACTTCACTAAACCACACCACGGAGAGTAGCAGCGAATGCGAAGTGCCCAGCGTGTAGGTTGGTGATTTCCCGCGATTTGGCTTGTCAAGGCAAATTATGTTTGAAAACAATCATCTCTAAATATGAAAAACTCAGACGTCGGGTTTCACGTCGACATTTATCCGTCACTCAAAAGAAGGTGGCAAGAAACCCACCAATGCTAAATCTTCTAATGTCCGAATGGGGAGAAGTTTTCGTCGACCAAGTGGTGGCCTCAATCATGATCTTTCTGGATCTTGCACAGCGCCAGAGCATCCCCATCAAAGACAACAGCTTTAGACTCAAACCGACAAACACGTCACCTAACGCAGAAAAGCAAGAAAAAGGCACAACAGTCAGGACACCGTTGATCCAGCTTGAATATCCCAAAATGGCCCACTTAGCCTTCATTGATAACACCGGCTAGAGTGGAGTTAATTGCAGGAAGTTCAACGCATCACGCTATACAATGTGGTCATGTGTGCACTCGAGCAGAGGACAAGTCAAACTGAATCAATTTCATGCAGCGCGTCTGATAGATAAGTGTCTAATCTCATAGTTGGTGGGGATGGGCTAATATCGGGATCTCTCCAAAAAAGAATGACCTCCGATTCAGTTATTTATGAGGTAACTTCAAGAAGAAAAAATGCTCAAGAGGCAGGATTTTATTTAGATCTAGCGGATGATCCCGCGGCTGGGAATGATGATCTACTGAATTTCAGCACTATATATTTCTTTGCGGCACAGACTTCGACACGAGAAATATTGAAGGACATTCAGCGTTGTCGCAGTACAAATCTTCTCCAAACAATTAAGTGGCTGAAGTTTTTCGAAGATCCTGATCGGACTATTATTTTCCCTTCATCATCCGTGGTATATGAAGATTCGAATGTACCCCCAGACGAGAACACTCCTAAGAAGCCTCATTCTGAATATGCCAGACTCAAGGCTGAAGTTGAAGACTACCTTTTAACGTGCAAATCCCGCGTAATTATTCCGCGTCTCTCGAAAACTGTTTCGATGACCCAGCCTCTATTCAGGAGTTGGTATGACGACTTGACCATTAATACGAGTATTTTTCCATACTTTGATGCGCTTCTATCCCCTCTACACATAGACGACGTTTCGAATGCTGTCCTAGAGTTGGGAGAGAAAAAAATGCTTGGTGTCTGGAATCTCAGTGGCTCCTCCAGTGTCTCATTTCTTGAATACTCGTATTTGTTCGCTGCGACATTTGGGTTAGATGCGGGTTTAATCGAAGCGCGTGCAACTGATACGGGATTGATGAGCCCACAGAGGCATCCAATATTAAATACCAACAAGGCGATCAAAGCTTTTGGGTTTATTCCACCAACCGCTGCGGATACAATTGTAAGCATGGGAAACGAAATTGTTAATTAGATTCATGTCAAGCGTCAAGTATAAAATCTTGAACGTTTGTTGTGACGTGTATCAGCGGAGTTATCGAGCAAGAGTATTGCGGATTGAACGGAGTACTGGATATCGCTGGGATTGGAGGCTGGTCGAAAATTACCTATTGTCTTTACTGATTTCTAGTTTTAGAGCGAAACGGATCAGTGGTTCTGAGGCTTGGCTCGTCCTACTTTCAATAAAATTCAGGGGCTTTCCTTTTTTTGCAAAAAAGACTAAGGGTCGGATTTTACTCGCCAATTTAAAAAGTGGGGTTAACATTCCGGAGTTTGACAAATCTGGACTCAGCGATGATTTTATTTTAGACATGATTCAAAAGAGGATAGGTTTTGACAATGTAGCCGCTGATAACAACCTTCTACTTGAGTCAATTTTGTTGATTGACTACATAGATGGTTGGAAAGTATTTGAATCAAAAATCAGCGAATTGCTAGAAAACCTGTCAATCATTTCGAAAAGTGATTCATGGGCTCTATCCTACAAAATTTTTAATCTCCTTTGCTGCTTCGGTAGTCATGAGATTGGAGAAAAAATTCTTGTCAAACACAAAGACTTTCTGAAATTAACGTACTTGGATGGGAGTCTCTATTTTTCAGCGATCGGGCACTTATCTCAATTATGGTGGCTAGTAGAGCTCAAGGAACTAACAGGTGAGCCAAGGGATGTCATTTTCGTGGTGAATAGGGAATACATTAGTAACTCATTTTTCGCGGAAAAGTTAATTGGAACGGTACGTGAATTGGGATGGAAGGTCTTTTTCGAAGATGACGTCTCAACTAGCCACCAAAGTTATTTCGATTTGGAGTGTGTGACTAGTGGAGATGGAAATAAAATTATAAGGCGGTACCTAGGTTCAAAAATATCGGATCGGTCGCGTGGTTCAAGTCTTCCAAGAATCACACTTGAAAAGTCCGAGGAAAAGAAATCTTTGGAGATTCTCGCGAACTGGAATATTGATTTCGATGGTTCTCACAAATTTGTTGGCCTTCATTTGCGCAACGGCGGGGACCCTTTCTCAGGAGGTCGAAATTCCTCGATTACTAAGTACAGCGGAATCCTTGATGTTCTCGGAGCACTGGGTTATAAAATATTCTTAGTAGGCGATGAGAACCAGAGCCGACAATACTCCAGTTTTGAAAATGAAAATATTATCAACCTAGCTGTTCGTAAGTCGTACGAACGGGAGATACTACAGAATTTCGTTTGGGCAAAAGCAACTTTTTTTATTGGGAATCTCAGCGGAGGAACATTCCCTGCGGCATCATATGGAACACCAATATTGTGGACTGATTTTTACCCATTGAGACACTTTCGTCCTTTTTCATCAAGGGACCTTCTGGTTCCTAAAATTGTCATGAATAGCGCGGGTACTCCAATTGATTATGCAAGAGTGATGAAGTCAGGAAAGACCATCTATGACACTGAATCTTTGCCACTTCTTACTGGGAACAGTCTTGTACTGGTAGAAAATAGTATTGAAGACATCAACATGGCTATACTTGACATGGAAAGACAGCTTCCCTCAGAGGAAAATTTGTTTCACGATGGCGATCAAATGAGGGTGGTTGAAAATTATTACGCAAAATTGAACCTCGTGCATGGGGCAAAATGGTCACCGAGTTTTTTAAAGTCGCACGCGAGCCTTATCGTAGAGTAGTGGCAACCCTGATTTTTCCTCGCGTATGCCAATTTTACCGCACATTGATAATACAACACTAAGTTTGGCGTCGGCCAGTTTTGACGAATTGAATAGCCCTTCTAAAGGTTTTTTTTGTGTTCTTCAGAGATACCCTTAGGAATTTAATGTAGAGGTGCCGCAGACGCCCAAAAACCAAAATTCTAATGGCGGCAGGCCCTGACCCCACAAACGCTAGTACATGTCGATTGATCATACCTAGCCCAATGGACATGGCTCGCTTGTATAACAACTGGGCAATTACTTGGTTCTGGGGGGAAACCGATCGAGAGGTAGACATCAAGTTAAAAAACTCTATGTCGTTCTTACAACTCCTACCCGGATGATCAATGGAGCTTGAAAATGCGGTCGCAGGTGCACCTCTTATGCTAATCACATCTAGGGTGAGGAAAGCGGGACCTCGAGCGAATAGTCTATATAAAAATCCAAAACTCTCCTCGTTAGAATATGCCGATAAGAGTCTCTCTTCTGCGAAGGGAACTAGATTCTCTTCCGTCAGTCCCTTAGACGCTCTTACTGCACTAGCACGAAAACTGAGACTTGACCACGATGTGTTGAACGGGTTTGCCGATCCGCTCCTAAGAGCATCTAATACAAGAAACTTTGTTGTTACTGGACGAAGAAATGCTGCTGCAACTATGTCGCCAGAAATAATTCGCCAATCCTGCCCGAGTTGCAATTGCGGCACGGTGTTGTTATACATTAGCTGGCGCCTCTGAACGTTACCCACAAGTTCATGCTCGGAGTTACCAATACAAACGTTGGCCTCGGGGGCTCCACGCATTAGCCGAAAACAATCACCTAAAAAAGTCTTGGACACCCATGTATCGTCATGTTCAAGAAAACAACAGAACTCTTGGCTCACCTGGCTAAACAACCAAATCTTGTTTCGAGCCACGCCAAGATTGACCGGTTGTCTTTGGTAAACCCAATTAATATCTGGATAGCGAATCCGAAAAGTATCAACAACAGTTCCGAGATGAGTGGGTCCAGCATCGTCTGAGACAAACACAGTCAAAGGGCGGAAGTCCTGATTTGCGATACTAGTGAGAGATCTGGCAAGCAGGTCTGGTTCGTTGTAGGCCCCAACACAGACTGCGAAAGCATCGCGCTCAAACTCCAAATTAGTTATGGCCACTTGAATACCGTTCTAATAGGTAAACGCTCAATGCATCTTCCCAATCTCGGAGTCGCAACCAACTACCATCACTGAACTGAGACGTCGCAAGCGAGCAAGCTGCGGGACGAGGAGCAGCAGCCCCAAAATTGCTAGCACTTGTAGGAGTAATGAGAGTCTCATCTGCATTTAGTATTTGCACGATGGCTTTTGTGAGGCTGAGCCTAGTTGTGACTCCATGATTGATTGCATGCAAGATACCTTCATTTTTTTCCGAAAAGCAAACTGACGCTACAGTTTCGGCAAGATCAGAGGCACTGGTGGGTTGTCCCCACTGATCTTCCACGATAGTAACGGGTTTGCCTGCCAGCACCTGTGTCGCAACAAAATCAACAAAATTTGGGGCAAATTTCCCGTAGAGCCAGTAAGTCCGCAAGATTGAAATATCCGCTCCCAAGCGCACATTTTTAAGACAGAAACGCTCCGCAAGCTCTTTTGATTTGTTATATTCATTTATTGGATTAGTTCTGCTGTCAGTGCTAAAAAATTGATTAGCGGAACCACTAAAGACTGACGCAGTCGATACTTGAATTAGCCTTCCGCCCGAATTCAATGCATAATTTGACAGTATTTCCACCGATCTTGCATTAGATCGAAAAACTTGATCAGGACTTGCTTGCGCACCATCCACATCTGTCCAAGCCGCCGCATTAATCACCATGTGAGGTTGCTCAACCTTGAGGTAGTCAATCAACTGCTCAGCGTTGGAGATGTCGAGGGTCGAATGAGAAGGTACATCAAGATCGATATCTGCCAACTGTGGAAGATTTCGAATCTCTTTGCCCAGCAAACCTGACGATCCAAGGAGAAGCCACTTCTTCTTGGATCGATATGCTGTGCTAGCTGCCAACATGCTCAGCATCCCCCGCTCGCCTCTCATCTGACATGGTCTCCTCATCATTTTTTACTCAAAACCGGCATTTTTTTTGGTACCCCAAAGTGTAGAGCAAGGCTCCAACGACCTGGCCCAACGCAGCCGTTCTATGCTACCGAAAGACGTTGTCAAACTTTTGCACCGCATGGACGAGGCTCTTGACAAAGGTTTAAGCGTTGAGTTGGACCGACGGGAAATGGGAATTACATCTCTGACTTACAACACATTCATGCAATGCTAGGACGTCATGAGCGTTGCTGACGAGAGCGCTCAAAGGGCTCCGTGCCCGGACCGACCTTCGTCCCTATGGCGTAGTGGTGAATCGTGAAAAAGTGCAACGACTTTGGCCTGAAATCCGGGTGAATTTGTCACGCCACCAGCGCGAGCGACGCGCTATTATTCTTGTTCTAAGTGCGCCGATGAAAGTCTGGGGCCGCGGTAGCCCACCAGTGCAGTGTGCAAGTCATCAAACTTCATTTCTTCCTCACTTGATGGCCGATTAAAAGGATCGCCCATCATCATGTCTTTTACGGCTCGCTCTATCTCACTCGCTGAATTGTCCAGCCATCGATACCGGTGATCAGTCGATTCCCACAAGTAACTGTCAATGTTCAGCAAATTTCGTTGAGCCATCTCCGGAAGCGTGAGAATTTTGGGCTCAGATTTTGATTCCAAGATTCTTTTTGGTAAAACAACCATCGATGAGTGATAAGGGAGAAATCCCCATCCAACCGAATTGGTCATTAATACTGGGGTTCCGAAAGCTGCTGCCACGGATGCCGGGCCGGACTGCGTACCAATCACAAACCTTGCTGAACCAAGCAAGAATAGATCAAGCCAAGGAAAATTCTTTCTCTCAGCCTCCATAGAAATTATGTTGGGCTGTGGCTTTATTGCTGTGTTCAGCTTGCCCAGGAATACTACGTGGCCACCGTGCTCATGGATTAACTTCACTGCTTGCTCGTAAGTATCGTGAGTGGCATTTCTGCCATAGTCCAACCCGCCTTCTCCCGATCGCACATGAAGTGCCACAAACCAATCATCTGGCGTGACCCCATGCTTTGTCAGGAGTGAGCGTCCCTTGATTTCATGTTCGACTGACACGCTTAACAAAGGGCGTAGCCCCTCGTCGGCCCAAATCTCCTCAGTTTCCGCAACAGCTTCATACAAGCTTAAAGGTTGTGCATCACCTTCAACCCAACCAATATTTTCGACGATTGGCCACAATGCGGTCTCCAAATTTTGCCTGGTTTGTGCTGAGACCGAAACGGTTGGGAAGTGCTCAGACCAGTAGGTACCCAATTCCGTATTGCCCTCATTTCCTGTCAACATAAGGATGGGATTATGAGAGTAGAGGCCTAATATTCGCCGTTTCGCTCGGACTTCCAACGCTATCGCCATATGACCGAACGGATTAAGTACATTAGAGCCACAGATTCTTATGCCTAGCGCTTCCAATCCTGATCCGCTGCGACATTCCTCCTGGCGCAACGCCGCCGCTTTAATTCGGAGAACGGACTCCGAATATCGTCCGCGTTGAAATGAACTATTTGCTTCCTCTAAAAATTGATTGAATTTCCCATCTGTAGAAATAGCATCAAAATTCCTCGAAGGGCTCCGTTTCGAAACAGCGTGTTTAATGGTAGCCACTAATCCGTGGCGCTCGAGGAAATTACGCACGTCCCGGATCCTGTTTGAATTCATGTCCACACTCTAAGGATTACTGTCGCTGACAACCCAATTTTCAATCTTGACAACGCAACAGAAGTTGTCGAGGAATTTGCTGCCATAACGAAACCTTAGTCTCTAGTCGAATTCGAATCGAGCAACGCGAGCAAGTTGCAAGCATCGCGGGCACTGTTCCCAGGCTGAGGTTATATCACCCAAACCGAGTAAGACATTCATGTCCTTACCACTAAGATTGTGACAATGCGGAGGGAGAAAAATGAGCATTGACAATAACGCCTGGCAGTTTGTTTTCTGCTCAAGTATCAAATCCAAGTTGGACAAAGCCAGACAATATATTACCCGTTTTCAGGAAAATCTTGAGCCTACTGGGCAACGTAAACCTCCTATTTCACTCAGAACCCTGCTTTACGCAGTGATTACCATTACTTGGGGATTCCCGGCGGCGATGTTCCAACGCGCGCTGCGGCCCTATGTCCATATTAGAACTGGCTGGTTCAGTCAAGGTTCCAGACTTGGACACCTGGTGATTGAAAGTGACATTTACATGGCAAGGCGCGCAGCATCACATGATGGAATGACTGATTTTTTCGGCGTTGCTGGCAATCCGGCAAATTCGTTTTTCTTCAAGATTCTTCGAGCTGAAATGCATTTTCTTCCAAAAATAATTATCTATCCGGTACATGTGGCTAATTGCGCGCTTCCTGGCGGGCATGCCTACCGAGTCCCACTCGCAGGAAGACCCACCGACCTGCGGGTCCTAAACGATGTCCCTGCATTCTTGGGGCCGAAGGTGAACTTGCAAAATTGCATGATGACCCGCAAACTGTTGAGTGACCTCAAAATCCCTGAGGATGCACGCATCGTTTGTCTCTCTGTTCGCGATGGTGCCTTTGGAAGACACATCCTGCCAGGGGTTCCGCAATATTTTGCCAATTACCGTGATTCAAGTATCTCCACTTACGTGAGTGCAGCAGAATTTCTTGCCGAGAGAGGTTACTGGGTAGTTAGAATGGGGCGTGAAGTTGAGGAAGAAATCCAGTCGAGTCACCGCCGCATTATTGATTACGCTACCTCGGAATTCAAGAGTGATTTCGCGGATATCGCTCTATCGCAGCGATGCCGCTTTGCAATAACCTCTGACAGTGGAGCGTCTACCCTTCCAATCTATTTCCGAAAGCCTCTGGCAGTCGCTAACTTGGGTGGCTTTACTGGATTGGTTCAAGGAAAGGCCCTCTCGATAGTGCAGTTTAAGGGCTTCTACAGTCAGAAACATTCTCGCTTGCTCAGCTTGAGAGAACTAACAACTGTGGGGGTAACGGAATTTGACAATCAACATCAATTCGATGCATTGGGTATTACGCACATTGACAACACGGAAATAGATTTACTGGACCTTGCTCGGGACATATGCGACCTTGCTGAGAATGACTGGGCTCCAGCACCGTCTTACTTTGAATTGAAGAGAAAGTTTGAAGCCTCAGTTGAATTTTTCCGCCCGGGTGGCGTTTCTGCACAATTATGTACAAGATGGGCGCTTAGAAACGAATACTTCTTCTCGTGACATAAAACAATTGGGCTTGCAAGACCGGGGATAAAATGTCTAGTTTTAAGGTAAGAGCTTCTGGGACACTAGGTCCTCACGAATGAAAACTGAATTAATGGGATCCTTAAACATAAGCTTGTATCCTTCAGATTCGATTGAGCAGCGGCTCAAGTAGTCACTGGCTTTGGTTGAATAGAGGTCTGGGTGGGTATCAACGAGTTCAATGATGATCATTGAGGGTCGATACTTATCTAAGCTAAAGCCTGCCAAAACGTCGGCTTCACAGCCCTCAACATCGATGACTAACAAGTCGAATTCAGGCTCGATCTGATAATCTTGTAGTACATTATTTAATGTATCTGCAGCTACCCTTAATTTGTTTCCCGTTAAGTTGTTGGTAGCCCAATCAACCTCTGCGTACTCGTCGGCGAGGGAGTCGCTAGCAGTTGTCAGCGCACCAGCCAACTGGAGCGTTATGAATTCTTGATCTGGAGCTGTAACGGCCGTTTGGCACACAACGACATCGTGCCCTTTATGATTGCGCCTGCATTCCTCCGCATATTCAAGTTGAGGCTCAATATAGATGCCATGCCATCCCTTGACGGCCAAGCCGTAAGTGTTGCTAAAGGTGACTCCATCAAATCCACCCACCTCAACAAATACACCGGACGATCTCTCACCAAGGAAATAGCTGAATAAGAAGCCGAGTTGAGGAATCTGACATGTGGATACAATCGGATAAAAAGAACTCCCAGAATCTGAGACACTCATGAATCGGGGCTTTCCGGAACCAATTGCTTGACGCATCGAACGAGTCCACCTCCCGACTCTTGGCTTAAGCCCCATACCCACTCCTTAACCCCGCTTTAGAATTGTAGTTTAACTTGCTGAGCCGATGTGCGCCGCTCCTGTCCAATTAGAGCCAACGCATCGCCGAAGATACCGGTGTTTTTGGGTCTTAGAAGGTCCCCAAGTTTTGTTGGCTTTTTCAACGTCACTCTCGAGCCTAGACCGAACTTTCAGAGGCCCAGCAGTTGAGCTTGTCTGTCAAAGTGCGGTTCTATCGCCCGCACCTCACTGAAACTTCCTTGAGCTTGTGCTCGCCCATCTTTCAGATAGACAACGAGGTCGCAATGCCTAATGGTGGCTAGCCGGTGCGCGATTGTGACGGTTGTAACGGAACCTTCTAGTCCTCGCAGAGTTTGAGCTATTGCGTGTTCAGTCTCCGCATCGAGGGCGCTGGTGGCTTCGTCAAGGACCAG
>Ga0129324_10002594_pt1 | contig 11001 bp, 10 predicted proteins | sample CPBDNA_7_FD_96879 | JGI IMG/M metagenome (GOLD analysis project Ga0129324, IMG submission 96879) | Freshwater to marine salinity gradient microbial communities from Chesapeake Bay, USA - CPBay_Spr_15_0.2_DNA | ecosystem: Environmental > Aquatic > Marine > Coastal | place: USA: Chesapeake Bay... | reverse complement strand
TGTGATGGTTTTTTTTACAAAGATAAAGAGGTAGTGGTTGTTGGTGGAGGAAATGCAGCTGTTGAGGAAGCGCTATTTTTAACAAAATTTGCATCTAAAGTTACATTAGTCCATAGAAGAGATTCTTTAAGAGCGGAAAAGCTATTACAACAAAAAATTTTATCTCATCCAAAAATTAAAATTATTTGGAACAACGAGATAAAAGAAGTGCTGGGCACTGAAAATCCAAAAGGTGTTACAGGAGTATTGTTGGAAAATACAAAAGATAAAAGTATAACAAAAATTGATACGCATGGTCTTTTTGTGGCTATTGGTCATGATCCAGCAACTAAAATTTTTATAGATCAAATTACAATGGACAAGGAAGGCTATATTTTGACTAAAGCAGATTCCACAAAAACAAATATTGAAGGTATTTTTGCTGCTGGAGACGTAAAAGATAAAACTTATAGACAGGCCGTTACGGCTGCTGGCATGGGATGCATGGCTGCTTTAGAGGCTGAGAAGTTTTTGTCAAAAAATGATTAACTAAACAAGTTCGTTACAATAAGACCCTATTTTGTCCAATGCTTTTACAAGATTGTCCATTGAAGTGGCATAAGAAATTCTAAAATACCCCTCTGAACCAAATGCAGATCCCTGAACGACTGCCACTCCCGTATTTTCTAATAAAGAAGTTACAAAATCTGTATCATTTAAAATTTGCTTTCCCATTTTGTCTTTTTTACCGATACAATTTTTACAATTTGGAAAAACGTAAAAAGCTCCTTGAGGATTTTTACAAGTTAATCCTTTTATAGTGTTTAGTTTTTGTACAACAAAATCTCGTCTTTTCTTAAAAGCATCTGATCTTGGCTTAATAAAATCTTGAACGCCGTTTAAAGCCTCAACTGCAGCTGCTTGACTAATGGAAGAAGTGTTGGTCGTTGATTGAGATTGAATTTTTCCCATCGCTTGTATCAAATCCTCAGCTCCCCCAGCATAGCCGACTCTCCATCCTGTCATAGCATATGATTTACTTAAGCCATTAATCGTTAAAGTTCTTAAAAATAATTCAGGAATTTGAGCAATCGTAAAAAATTTAAAATCATCATAAAGCACATGTTCATAAATATCATCTGACATAATTAAAACTTGTGGAAATTTTTCCAAAACTTTACCTATGCTTCTTAATTCTTGTTCTGAATAAACTGATCCTGTTGGGTTAGATGGAGAATTTAAAATAATCCATTTAGTGTTTTTTGTAATATTTTTTTCTATTTGCTCTGGTAGAATTTTGAAATCATTGCTTTCATTACACTCGATTATCCTTGGAATTCCTCCTGCTAATAATACAATGTCGGGATAAGAAACCCAATAAGGAGCTGGAATAATTACTTCATCACCAGGATTAATAGTTGCTAAAATTGCATTAAAAATAACATGCTTTCCACCAACTCCTACCGTTACTTGTTTTTCATTATAAGTAAGATTGTTTTCTCTTTTAAATTTTCCCATAATTGCTCTTTTAAGATCTATAGTTCCGTCAACAATAGTATATTTAGTTTGGCCATTTTTGATGGCATCAATTCCTGCCTGTTTCACATTGTCTGGGGTATCAAAATCTGGCTCTCCAGCGCCCAATGATATTATGTCTTTTCCTGCCGCTTTTAATTCAGTTGCCTTTTTAACAACTGCCATTGTCGGAGATGGTTTTATTCTGGATAGAGATGCTGATAGTATAGTCATTAAAATAAAAAAATGTCTAATTTATCAGCTGTACATACCTCAGAAGGAAAAAACAAAAAAGATAATTTTTGTAAGAAACTAGAGGGTGGAAAGAAATTTAAACTAACGACTGAATTTAAGCCTGCAGGAGATCAGCCGTCTGCAATAAAACAGCTTAAAGAAGGTTTAATTAAAAATCAAAAAAATCAAGTTTTGCTGGGAGTAACTGGGTCTGGAAAAACATTTACTATGGCAAAATTAATTGAAGAACTAAATCGGCCAGCTCTTATCTTGGCTCCAAACAAAACACTTGCGGCTCAATTGTACGGTGAAATGAAAAGTTTTTTCAATGAAAATTCTGTTGAATATTTTGTTTCCTATTATGATTACTACACTCCAGAAGCTTATGTTCCAAGATCAGATACTTACATAGAAAAAGAGTCTGCCATCAATGAACAAATAGACAGAATGAGACACTCGGCTACAAGATCGTTATTTGAAAAAGATGATGTAATAATTGTTGCTAGTGTATCATGTATTTATGGATTGGGGTCTCCAGATTCTTATTCTAAAATGACGATGACATTTGAAAAAAATAATCTTTTCGAAAGAGAAAAAATTATTAAAGGACTTGTTGAATTACAATATAAAAGAAACGATCAAAATTTTCACAGAGGCACATTTAGAGTCAGGGGTGAAAATATAGAAATATTTCCATCGCACTTAGAGGATAGAGCTTGGAGAATTTCTTTAGAGGACGGAAAATTAGTTATGATTAAGGAATTTGATCCTTTAACAGGAGATCAAATAGAAGAATTAAATATTATTAAGATATATGCAAATAGTCATTATATTACGCCAAGACCAACTGTTCAGCAGGCTATTAAAGAAATTAAATTAGAATTAACACAAACATTAGAAAAATTTTACAAAGAAAACAAACTACTTGAAGCACAAAGACTTAATGAAAGAACTCGATTTGACCTAGAAATGATTGAGGCAACTGGAACGTGTGCAGGAATTGAAAACTATTCACGTTTCTTATCGGGTAGAAAACCTGGAGAACCACCTCCCACTCTTTTTGAGTATTTGCCAGATAACGCAATCGTATTTGTCGACGAAAGTCACGTTACTATTCCGCAATTAAATGCAATGTACAAAGGAGATTATACTAGAAAAAAAACACTTTCCGAATATGGATTCAGACTTCCTTCCTGTATGGACAATCGCCCAATGAAATTTGAGGAATGGGACATGATGAGACCACAAACGGTTTTTGTTTCAGCTACGCCAGCTGAGTGGGAGCTGGATCAGACTAAAGGTGTTTTTGCGGAACAAATTATTAGACCAACCGGTTTAATCGATCCTGATATTTTTATACGCCCAGCAAAAAACCAAGTGGATGATTTGTTGTCTGAATGCATAATATTGAGTAAAAAAAATCAAAGAGTGTTAGCTACAACTCTTACAAAAAAAATGGCTGAAGATCTCACTGAATACTTAGATGAGAATGGAATTAAAGTTAGGTATATGCATTCAGAAATTGACACTTTAGAAAGAATTGAAATCATAAGAGACCTACGATTAGGAGTGTTTGACGTTTTGGTAGGTATAAATTTGTTACGCGAAGGACTTGATATCCCAGAATGCGCATTAGTTGCAATTCTAGATGCGGATAAAGAAGGTTTTTTAAGATCAGAAACTTCTCTGATTCAAACAATAGGTAGAGCTGCAAGAAACATTGAGGGAAGAGTTATTTTATACGCAGATAAAGAAACCAATAGTATTAGAAAAGCCATCGAAGAAACAGACAGACGTAGAGATAGACAAATTTTATTTAATAAAGAAAATAATATAACCGCCCAAAGCATCAAAAAAGATATTGGGGATATATTAGAAAGTATTTACGAAAAAGATTATTTAAATATTAGTAAAGATGCTGAAATTGGACACAACTTAAAAAAGCATCTAAAAGCTCTGAAAAAAGATATGTTAATGGCAGCAGATAATTTAGAATTTGAAAAAGCAGCCAAAATAAGAGACGAAATTAAAAAACTTGAAAATTCAGACTTAGGTTTGGCAATAAACTCTAGCATACAAAAATATGGACCGAACAACTCATTATTTGGAAGATCAACACAAGGCAAAGCTGGAACAAAAGTTAAGAAAAAAAGATAAATGAATAAAAACATACTTATTACTGGTGGTGCCCAGAGAGTAGGAAAAGAAATATCACTTTTTTTTGCTAAAAAAGGTTGGAATGTTGCGATTCATTTTAACAAATCTAAAAAGGAAGCGCTCGCGCTTCAAAAAGAAATTATAAGAATCGGAGTTAAATGCTGCATTATTCAGGCCAATCTATCAAAATATAATGAAGTAAAATCCATTGTTAAAGAAGCAAGTAAAAAAATAGGAACAATCAACTGTTTAGTAAATTGCGCTTCAATTTTTGAAAATGATGATATTACAAAGTTTAATAATCAAAAATGGCAATCGCATTTTGATATCAATTTAAAAGCACCGGCTATTTTGTGCGCAGAATTTGCAAAACAAAAAAAAAATAACAATTCAAATATTATTAATATTATTGACCAAAGAGTTTTTAAATTAACACCTTACTTTTTTTCATATACTTTAAGTAAAGCAGGTCTTCAAACGTTAACAACGATACTTGCTATGAAATTTGCTCCAAGTATAAGGGTTAATGCCATTGCACCGGGGCCTGTAATGCAAAACAAAAGGCAGTCTAAATTACATTTTGAAAAACAATTTAAAAATACTATTTTACAAAAACAAGTAAGAATAGAAGATATCTGTAATGCTATAGAATTTATTATTAATAATCATTCAGTTACGGGAATGACTATACCTGTAGACAGCGGTCAAAACCTTGGTTGGAAAACACCGGATCTAATAAATATAAAAGAATAGAATGAAACCGATCACAAAAAATAACGTAATTGAAATCTTTGAAGCAAAAATAACAAAAGATGTTGTAAAAAAAATACTTATCAAAGATCTTGTTATTGAAAAAATTTTTGGTTACTACCCTGAAGAAAAAACTACGCCACAAAAGTTAAAATTTAATATAAAATTGGAATTAAATCCAAAATTATCATTTGCTGATAACGATTTAGAAACAATCGCAGACTATGATGATATCATAAAATTAATTAACGACACTTTAGATAAAAAAATAAGTTTTTTAGAGGTTTTGGGAGAAACAATAGCCGAAAAAGTTCTTAATAATGAAAAAATTGAAGCTATTGAATTGCAAATAGAAAAATTAGATATTTTAAAAATGGGTGGAACTGTTGGGTTTGAAATTAGTAAAAGAAAAAACTAATGAATAGTTTAGATTCTGGTCAATCATTAATAAAATCTAAAATAAAACATATCTCAAGCAGTCCTGGAATTTATAAATTTCTAGATAGTAATAATAAAATAATTTATATCGGCAAAGCTAAAAATTTACCAAAAAGGCTATTGAATTACACTTCTAACTCTGGGCTCACAGTTAGAACTCAAAGACTAATTTCTTCAGTTAATGAAGTTGAAGTAATTACTACCACCAATGAATCTGAGGCTCTTTTATTAGAAGCAAATTTAATCAAAAAATTCAAACCTCGATACAATGTCTTACTAAAAGACGATAAGTCATTTCCATATATACAAATAACGTTGAGTGATAACTGGCCTCAACTAACAAAGTTTAGAGGAAAACATAATGATAAAGATTTATACTTTGGTCCTTTTGCCTCCATTGGTTCTGCAAACTGGACTATAAAAATGCTTCAAAAGGTTTTTCAAATAAGGGTTTGTGATGATCATACTTTTAAAAACAGAAAACGACCTTGCATACTTTATCAAATTAAACGATGTTCAGCTCCATGCACAAACGAAATAACCAAAGATGAATATGCAAAATCTGTGGAAGAATGCATCGATTTTTTAAATGGAAAATCAAGATCTATACAAAAAAAATTCTCAAATGAAATGGAGATTGCAAGTAAAAAACTAGATTTTGAAAAAGCAGCAATTTTACGAGATAGAATTAAATCATTAACTCAAATTCAATCTTCTCAACAAATTAATACAAATAATTTTGTAGATGCGGATGTAATAGTTTCTTACAGACTTGAAAATATTACATGCATTGTAGTTTTCTTTTACAGATCTAAACAAAATTGGGGTAATCAATGTTTTTTTCCGAGGCACGAAACTGATGACACTGAATCAGAAGTACTGGAAGCTTTTTTGGCTCAGTTTTACGAAAACAAACTACCTCCAACAGAAATTATTTTAAATTTTAAACCAAGGAATTTAGAACTTTTAAATAATGCACTTATCCAAAAGTATAATAAAAAAATTACTTTTAAAATTCCTAGAAAAAAAAATGAACTATCAATAATTAATATGGCAATGAAAAATGCCAAAGAAAGTCATCAAAGAAAAATACTTGATACTGACAAAAACAACGATTTCTTAAAATTGCTTTTTGAATCTTTTAATCTTAATTTTGTTCCAAGCTTAATTGAGGTTTACGATAATAGTCACACCCAAGGTAGTAATGCGATCGGAAGTTTTATTAGTTTTAGTGAGGGTGGGTTTTTGAAAAATAGGTATAGGAAATTTGATATAAAAAACACACTTATAAAGCCTGGAGATGATTATGGAATGATGAAGGAAGTAATTAACAGAAGATTTTCTAAATTAATTAAGGAAAATGATAACGATAATACCCCAGATTTATTGCTTATAGATGGTGGTAAAGGACAATACTCAACCGTAAGAGAAAAATTAGATGAACTTGGCTTTCATCATTTACAAATTATAGCTATGGCAAAAGGAAAGAATAGAAACGAAGGAAATGAAACTTTTATTCATAATAATAAAGAAATCAAATTAGAAAAAAACAGTCCATTATTATTTTTTTTACAAAGGCTAAGAGATGAAGCCCACAGATTCGCTATTTTTACCCACAGAAAAAAAAGAAAAAAGTCTTTTACTAAATCATTACTAGATGAAATACCGGGCATTGGCAGAAGTAGAAAAAAATCATTACTAAATCATTTTGGATCAGCAAAAGATGTTGGTGGTGCTAGCTTGGAAGATTTAAAAAAAGTTGAGGGAATAAGTGAATTTATTGCAAAAAAAATATATAATTATTTTCATCTAAACAAAAACTTTTTATGATTTTTAAAATTCCTAACATCCTAACTATGGGCAGACTTATTTTGGTACCAGTTCTCGTGTTTGCTTACTATCTGCCGGGTAGTCTCGGTGATTGGTTGGGTTTTTCAATTTTTGTCATAGCTAGTTTCACTGATTTTTTAGATGGATTTTTTGCAAGACTTTTAAAGCAACAGTCTAAACTTGGAGAATTATTAGATCCAATAGCTGATAAAATAATAGTTGTTACAGCGCTTGTTCTTTTAGTGGCTGATAATCAAATAAAAGGTCAAGAAGTAATAGCCTCAATCATTATAATTTGTAGAGAAATTTTGGTATCTGGCCTACGTGAATATCTTGCAAAATTTAAATTAAAGATTCCAGTTTCTAATATGGCAAAAGTGAAGACTTTTTTTCAAATGTTTGCAATTTCAATACTTTTAACAGGACCTTCTGGGGACCAAGTATTATTTAATCTGGGATCTGAAATTGGAATTACGCTTCTTTGGATTGCTGCAGTTTTAACTTTAGTAACTGGATATTCTTACCTTAAAAAAGGTATTGAGCATGCTATTGATTAGTTTGTTATTTTTTTCTGACTAAAGCTTGGTATTGATCAGAAAGCTTTCCAATCAAATCTAAAACTTGAAAAGAATATTCTCCTATTTGTGATACTGGCGTAACTTCTGCAGCTGAACCAGTTAAAAAACATCCGCTATAATTTTTTAAATCTTCTAGTTTTATTTTTTTTTCTACTACTTTAATTTGTAAACTTTTTGCAATATCAATAACTGTTCTTCTGGTAATTCCATTTAAAAAACTATCTGCTATTGGTGTGTATATTTCTGTTTGCTCTTTGTTTACAAAAAAAACGTTTGCTCCCGTTGCTTCTGCAATATTACCTTGATAATCAAGCATCATTGAATCGTTATATCCATCTTTTTCTGCATCATGTTTTGAAAGTGTATTGATCATATAATTCCCAGATGCCTTGGTGTCCCACGGAATAGAGTCTGGGGGTGGTTTTCTCCACTTGGATATATTTAATTTAATTCCATTTAATTTTATTTTTGGGTCAAAGTAAGAACCCCATACCCAAGCTGCGATTGCAAGATGTATGGTATTATGTTGAGCAGAAACTGCCATCATTTCACTTCCTCTCCAGGCGATTGGCCTAACATATCCATTTTCAATTTTTTGAACTTTGACCACTTCATTACAAAAACTGTCTATTTGATTAACTGAATAAGGAATTTTAAAACCCATTCTGCTTGCAGAATAAACCAATCTTTCCGTATGATCGGTTAATTTAAATATTTTTCCATCATATACTCTCTCACCTTCAAACACCGCACTTGCATAATGAAGTCCATGCGTGAGCACATGCAGTTTTGCATCTTGCCATTCGACTAAAGTTCCATCCAACCATATTTTTCCTGTTCTTTTGTCGTAAGGAATTGAGTTCATGCAAATTTCGTTTTCAATTATTTGTTAATTCAATATAATATATGTCAATAATGCTGACTATATCAATAAATTTATGCATAACTTTTTATATTTAAGAGAAAACAACATCAAGGAAATTATAGAATTAATGTTGGAAGCTTACACCAATTCTTATTCTGATCCTTATGATATTCTAAAAAAAAACTCTTTTGGCAAAGCTCACCACAGACTCATATGTACTGTTGATGCAAATCCAGGAATAAAAGTGGCAGATTTAATTAAAAAGTTAAAAATAACAAAACAAAGTTTAAGTAGAGTGCTCCAAGAATTGATAAAAAAAGAAATCATATCTCAAAGTAGAGGAGATTCGGATGGTAGGCAAAGATTGCTTCATCTTACAGAAAAAGGAAAAAAAGTTAGTGATGAAATATTTCATAAGCAAAAACAAAGAATATTAGAAGCATTTAAAGATTCAGACTCAAGTGAAGTTTTAAATTTTAAAAAAGTATTAAAAAAAATTATTGCCGAATAAATGATTATAGAAGAGAAAAAACACATTCTGGTAGTTGATGATGATGATCGAATACGTGAGTTAATTAAAGAATATTTAGAAAGTAATGATTTTTATATTACTACCGCCAGAGATGCTGAAGATGCAAAAAATAAAATTAAATTGATAAAATTTGATTTGATAATTTTAGACATAATGATGCCTGGACAAAATGGGCTTGAACTTACTAAGGAAATAAAGTTAACAAGTGATCAGCCTATTATTCTATTAACTGCTATGGGCGAAACATCTGATAGAGTTTCGGGACTCGAAACTGGAGCAGATGACTATTTACCAAAACCTTTTGAACCTAAAGAGCTGTTATTAAGAATTAAAAATATATTAAAAAGAATTAAAAAAAATAAAAACCTTAACCCAATATTAAAATTCGGCAATATTAAGGTTGACTTGGACAAAATGTCTATAACTTCCAAAGAAGGAGACATTAAACTTAACTCTGCAGAAAAAGCACTACTAGAAATTATGATATTATCCGTTGGTCGTGTTTTTCAAAGGGAACAAATTTCTAAAATTGTCAAATTAACCAAAGAAAGGGCTGTCGATGTAATGATCACAAGACTTAGACAAAAAATAGAACCGGATCCAAAAAATCCAAAATATTTACAAACTGTTAGGGGCAATGGTTACGTCCTTTGGACTGACTAAGAAATGCTAAAACACTTATTGCCCAGAACTATTTTTTTTCGCTATTTACTTATTATTATTGCCCCTGTTTTATTACTACAAATTATACTAACAATTGTATTTTTTGATAGTTTGTGGATTAAAACAAACAAAGGATTAGCTCGAACGCTAGCTGGACAAATTAACAGTCTCGTTGAGGTCTATAGTAATCCCAAAACTAATAAAGATTTTAACTTTGTTAAAAATATTTTTGAAAATAAACTTATTTCAAAAATTTATGTATTAGAAAACTATAAACTACCGTCGTTAAAAAAACCAAAAATTTACAATTTGTATGATCAGCTTCTAGATGAGCAACTAGCTAGTCAAATCAATGCTCCATTTTGGTATGATACAAAAAATAGCAATGATTTTGTCGATATACGGGTAAGTACAAATAAAACTATATTACAATTCATTGTAGAAAAATCTAGAATTAGAAATTCTTCTGCTAGAATATTTATTTTATGGATAACTATTCCATCTATATTGTTGCTTTTAATATCTATTCTTTTTTTAAGAAATCAAATCAAGCCGTTTACTAGTCTGGCAGAATCTGCTGAGAAATTTGGAAAAGGACAGTACGTTCCAGAACTAAAACCATCAGGTGCAGTTGAGGTACGAAAAGTAATTATAGAATTCGAAAAAATGAAAAGAAGAATTTTGCGCCACATCAGCCAACGAACAGCTATGTTATCAGGAATTAGTCATGATTTAAAAACTCCTCTAACTCGTCTAAAGTTACAAATAGAAATTTTAAACAAAAATCATGCCTTAGATAAAGTAAAAAATGATGTTTTGGAAATGGAAAAAATGATTGCTGAATATTTAGATTTTTCTAGTTCTCAAGAAACTGGTAATACCATCCAATTTGATTTGTCTAATTTAATGACTGAAATAAAGCAAAAATATAATAACAATAAAATTACATTTAAATGCAATGAAAAAATATTGATGCTAGGAAGAAAGCATCTCATTAAAAGGTGTCTTTATAATCTTATAGATAACTCAATAAAATATGCTGGCAGTGCAGATATTGTTGTTAAAAGAAATAATTCAACGATAGAAATCTCAATTGAAGATGATGGACCAGGTGTTCCGGAAAATGAAAGAGAAAGAGTTATGAGACCATTTTATAGAATAGATAAAAGCAGACAAATGGCAGATGGAAGCGTAGGTTTGGGTCTGTCAATTGTACAAGATATTGTAAATTCCCATGGTGGCACTATTAAATTAACTGACAATCCTAAAGGCAAAGGATTGAAAGTCATATTAAACTTTCCAGCATAATGTTTGTTCATGATTTTAATCCTATTTTAGTTGACATAGGACCAATCTCAATTCGATGGTATTCTTTAGCTTATATTTTTGGAATATTACTTGGACTGTATTACGGAAAACATCTCATAAAGAATCTATCTACAAAAATAAAAGTTTCGGAG
>Ga0129324_10002592_pt1 | contig 11010 bp, 16 predicted proteins | sample CPBDNA_7_FD_96879 | JGI IMG/M metagenome (GOLD analysis project Ga0129324, IMG submission 96879) | Freshwater to marine salinity gradient microbial communities from Chesapeake Bay, USA - CPBay_Spr_15_0.2_DNA | ecosystem: Environmental > Aquatic > Marine > Coastal | place: USA: Chesapeake Bay... | reverse complement strand
CCCATACTTCCTCCCAGCTTCCTTTGAGTGCTCCCTTAGCATAATCTGTTGCTCGATTCTCAAAGAAGTTTGTATGAATCGGAGCATTGATAAGAGTTTCCACCCAAGGCAATGGATTTCTTTTGACTTTGAAGATACCTTTAAGACCCATACTAATCAGACGGCGATCTGCGATATATCGAATGTATTTTTTGACCTCATCATCTCTTAAGCCTTGAATGGTACCCATCTGAAAAGCCAAATCAATGAATTGATCTTCAAGTTCAACCATCTTTTCACAGATGGAATAGATCTGTCCTTTTGTTTTGTCATTCCATTCGCCGCGGTTTTCTTCAACAAGATATCGAAATAGCTTGATCATTGCTTCTGTGTGCATTGTTTCATCAACAATAGACCAGGTAATAATCTGCCCCATACCTTTCATTTTTCCATGACGTGGAAAATTCAGAAGCATAATAAATGAGCTGAATAGAGCAAGACCTTCTGTAAATGCACTGATGGCTGCAATCTTAATCAGAGTAGATGCATTGTTCTCAATCTTCTCCATAAAGTATTCATGCTTCTGACGCATAGCATCATACTCATTGAACTCATTATAGGTTGACTCAGGCATACCGAGAGTTTCAATAAGGTGACTATATGCGGCCACATGCAAAGCTTCACGAGCACCAAAACCAAGAAGCATCATACGAATTTCTGGCTGTTGAAAATATGGAAGATAATTCTTTACATAACCACCAGCAACATCAAGATCTGACTGTGTGAAGAAACGAAAAATCTGTGTGAGGAAGTATTTTTCCTCTACGGATAGTTTGGTCTTCCAATCTTTGATATCTTCAAGCATTGGAATTTCTGTATGCAACCAGTGAGATTGCTCATGCTTGAGCCAAATGTCGTAAAATTCTGGATATTGAAACGGTTTGAAATATTCGCGTGGTTCTGTAAGCTTAAGCTTCTTCATTGATTGTTGCTCTATCGTTAGGTAACACTTCTGTTAGCAACTTCTTATCACCATACTGTTTGGCAACTTCTTCGTTGTAATAAGGAGATGGTTTCATTGGGCAACCGCCAACACATTGTGTCCAGTCATTACCACTCTCCTGCCCGCATTTTGGGCAAATTAGTTTGTTTTCTGCTTCAAACATTCTTCTTCCTCTAAATTTATTGTACCACATACTGGACATTGCCCAGGCTTAATTCTCGACGTAACGATCATATCAGGTTCTGTGGATGTGTCGTTACCATTTATATATCCTCTTTTCTAAGCATACTCTGGATTAAATCTTGCTCTGCATCCTTTTTTTATCCTTCACAAGCTAAACAGGTTTCTCCATCAGCAACCTGAGTAAGATCAATCTCTTGAATAATCTCACGTTCGATTCGTTTTGCAATTTTATCTGCTTTCCCAATCTTATCAGAACGACAATAATATAAAGTCTTCAATCCAGATTTCCAAGCAAGGAAATGAACAGCATGCAGATATTTGATATTAGCATCAGGTCTGAAAAACAGATTTACAGACTGTGCCTGGTCAATAAATTGCTGTCTATCTGCAGCATGTTCAATCAACCATCTCTGGTCAATTTCCATAGCTGTTTTAAAGATATCTTTCTCTAAGTCAGAAAGAAACTTCAAATGCTGTACGGATCCGTCATTTGAAATAATAGACGACCATATTTCATCATAATCCAATTTGGTATTTTCTGTACACTTATTTTTAATCAGTTCATCTAAATATTTGTTCTTTGCGAAATGAGAACCGGAAAGTGTATCCTGTCTGTAGGCGTTTGCTCTAAACGGTTCAATAGAAGGTGATGTATTTCCCATGATAATTGAGCTTGAAGCGTTCGGTGCAATTGCCATAAGATGAGAAAATCTTTTCCCGGTTCCGACCGCATCTGGAGCTTCTCCTCTCTTTTCAGCAAGAACTTCGTTAGCTTCATCGAGGTTGCTTCTGATGTGTTTGAAGATTCTCATATTGGCAGATTTAGCCATAGCGCTCTCAAAAGGAATTCCTTTCTTTTGAAGATATGCATGAAAACCAAGAGCACCGACACCAATTGATCTCTCACGCATGGCAGAAAACTTAGCACGACTAATAGTATCTGGTGCAAGATTGATAAAGACAGTCAGTACATTATCAAGCATTTCAGCTACATCAAGAATAAACTGAGGATTCTTAGACCAAGCATCATAGTGTTCAAGGTTCAAAGAAGACAGACAGCAAACAGCTGTTCGATCTTTTGATGTTGGAAGAATGATCTCTGAACAAAGATTCGACTGATTAATAGTCAATCCCTGATCTTTGAGAAACTGTGGTAAAGCACGACGTGACGTATCAATAAAATGCAGATAGGGTTCTCCAGTCATCATTCGCAATTCAATGATCTTTTGCCAAAGACTTCGAGCACTAACTGTCTCTGTTATTTCTTTGGAATGCGGATCAATCAATGGCCAACTATCGTCTGCATTTGGATCCTTCATAGAGTTTTCAATCAATTCCATGAAATCGTCTGTGATATTGACTCCGTGGTGAAGATTGAGACAACGAAGATTCTGATCACCAGTCGGTTTGCGCATTTCAAGAAACTGAATGATATCAGGATGGCTGATATCTAAATAGACAGCGTATGACCCACGCCGTGTTTTACCCTGACGAAAAGCAAGAGAACTTGCATCATACATTTTGAGATGAGTTGAAACGCCTGTAGATTTATCATCGCTTGAGCGAATACCAAACCCAATACCAACACCACCACCGAGCATCGACAACCAGTTTGTCTCACTAAGTGTATCAACCAATCCTTCTGCTGTATCATCAATATAGTTCAGATAACAAGAAATGGGCAAACCTTTTTTAGCTCTTCCATATGACAAAATTGGAGTACTAAAAGACAACCAATGCTTTGAGGAATAATCATACAACCTTTGTGCATGATCATCATCTGTAGCAAATGTCTTTGATACAAATGCAAATCTTTCTTGAGGTGTCTGTTCGTCTTCTTTCATGTACGATTCTTTAAGACGTGTAATACCAGCCTCTCCAATCAACGCGTCTCTGTTTGGCTCAAGTTTGATTCCTAGATATTCCATTTAGTCTCCTTGTACACACAATCGTTGATATACGGAAAGATATTTTCAAGTTCATTTGCGGCCATTAGAGCAATTTCACGGTGTTCTTTTCCTGTACCGTTTCCACTGCTTAATTGAATGTAGTGAATCCAACTGCGAAGTGAACCTTTCATGTACATCTTGCTCATGGTCATACTTTCGGGTAATACAGCTCGTGCTTGAAGACGAGCTGCACGAACCAAAAAATCCAACGACTTAGTTGAATCAGCATAACGTTGTGAGAACTCCCAAAACGAAAAAGATCTGTATAGAAAGTTCTGACGAAGAATCTGTCGACCGATATCTCTTGTAGTGATAATTTCTAACGTTGCATCAACCATCTCAAAGACTGACCAATACTGATTTTTTGCACAATAAGAGACAAGCTTTTCTGCCGTTTCGTTATTATGCTGATTGGATGGATTTGACACGCGAGCCGTATAGGCAATCATCTCAAGTGTGTTCATTCCAGATAATTCATAACATGCTGGCTGTGTATAGCTTACCAGTTTCACGCTTGATTGCATATTTTTTCCACTCCATAAAGTTGAGATAAAATTCTGGCCCATGATATGCATGTTTATTTATCAGAGTCAGAATATCTTTTACAGACATACCAGACATAATCATTTCATTAATGTCTTTTCCATCTGTCTTTGGCCACACAACGATTGAAAATCCCATATCCGCAGCTTTCTCCATTGTGTATGCGATATGCTGATTGCGTGGCTGATTGTCAAAAATAAGTACTGTGTTTTTACGATTTTTCACAACCGGATATACAGCTGATAGATTTGAATTACCAACTGCAAGAGAATTTGGGAGAAAGAGAGAGTCAATAACACCCTCGACCACATAGATACGCTCGGCACGATTAACTCTTGGAATGTTATAGACAAATGGATAATTGTCAAGAAGACGAAATGCTGTATATCTCATATTTGTCTTACCACTGATATCTCTACCAGTAAATCCGATTAGACGACCGCGTCTTGTATATGCTGGAAAGATAATACGTGGTGCATCATCGTGTAGTCTATCAGGTGTAACTCTTTCTTTTAGAGATGAATGGACTTCAAAAAGCTTCTTTGAATTATCACAATAGAACAATTCTTCGAGAAACTTCTCTGGAATTTTTCGTTCGCGTATGTATACGCGCGCGGGATGATCTTCTTCAAGAAATGAAAGCTTGGGGAACAGTGCATCTAATCCAGATGATCGGACAATATTCTTTTTCTTAAAAGCAACTCGAACATCTTCTCTTCCGGATGATTTGAATTTCTCTAGCCTATATGAATTATACAGTGCTCCATTTATCTCTTTTAGAAAATTCTCAAACGACATTCCAGCGTTGCAATTGTGACAACGATAATTCATCTTTCCCTTCTTCACATAAAAATATCCACGCATTTTGCGTTTATTCTTTTGTGAGTCACCACAAATCGGACATCTTAATGAAGCAAGAAATGGATTTCGTTGCTTGATTTTATGTATTGGGAAATTTGTAGTAAGAAGAAGTTGTGCGTATTTAATATCAATGTGATTCATAATAGACATATTACACTATAATAGTTTCAAAGTAAACCGAAATTTTCTCTGGAAAAATAGTTGACAACGATTTCGTTGATGTTTAGATTAGTATCTGTACCATGGAAACAATGGTTTAGCTTCTTTTAGGACCATTATTAACGTAAAGCCCAAACCAACCTGCACCAATACCAACAACAGTTGAAACAAATCCTGCTTGCTGTGTGGTGGGACTGTCTAAAGACATAAACCAATCTGTTGCATTAAAAAGAAGAACAATGTATGCAATGATAAAGATACGTGGGAAGATACGCCATTCATTAACAGCTAATGCAAGACCAGATATCTTTGAAAAGAGAGCATCTGACATTTTAACCTCCACTGAAGAAGGTTTTAATTGTGTTGAAAGCAAATGAAATAAATGCACCGACCCCTGCAGCCAAACCTAGAGCAAAGATCTTTGTGTTTTCCAGTTTGGTAATTCTGGCACTAAGATCATTTGTTTCTTTTCTACGATCTGTCTGTTCAGTAAGAACAGCAAGTTTGTTTGCATTGGTTGCTGCTTCATTTTGTGTCAGTCGATTTTCATGGAGTAAAACAACACGGCGAACTTCTTCCGCAATTTCAGAAAGTTTGTCAATAGTTATATCCATTTTATTGATAATTTCTTTAAAACTAGTGAGATCTGCCTGTACCACAGCCACATTAGTTTTAATATCAGCAAGATCTGAGTCTATTTTTTTACGTTCTTCCATTATTGTTCTTCTTATTTTTGGAGCTAACTAACATACTATTTATAATTAGCGGTTGTTGAAGTCCTCAATGGATTTTTTCAGCTCTTTCTTTGCTGTTTCAAGATTATCGAGATTGCCTTCATTAGACTCATAATATTTCTTATAAGCTTCAATGAGAAGTTTTTGCTGTTCAATGAGTGACATTGTCTTTTTTGTATTTACAGAAAGTGTTTCATATCCACGATCTGTCAATCCAAAAAAGACAGGTGTGTAATCTTTATCTGTAATTTCTTTGAACTTCTGGTCTGTATTAAATTCTGTGACAATATGCCATTCAAGAGGCTCAAGTTGAATTTGATCTACAGATGTAGTGTTGAGTTTCTCGCGAGGAATCTCAAGTTGTGCTACGGATCCAACATCAAATGTCTTCGTGCAGCTACTCAACGATAAGATTAGGATTAGCGATAGAAGGACAAGATGTGTTACTCTTGCTCGGCCGATCTGCATTGATTTCTTCTCCTGTCAAAGGAGCTCCGGACAAAATTTCAAAGCATCTGTTTACGTCCGATGTTCCTTTATTGATTACTTTCTCTATGAGCTCTGGACGACCGACGGCAAGTTTACCTATATCTCTTTCACCCAAAAGCTTAGAGGTCTTATTGAATTTATCCTGAAGATCAGAAATTCCATCACGTGCTTTTTTAAGATCTTCGTTAAGATTAGATATAATAGCATTTTTACGTTCGGAATCTTCTATCATCTGATTGATAGTTTCTTGCTGTTTCAGAGACTTCTGTTCAAGCTTTACTGTTTGCTCAATTCGTGCTGCAAGTTCATTTTGAAGATTTGTGACATAAACATATTCTGCATATATGACACCACCGATAGCTGCAAGTGCAAGGCCACCAATTGCAATTTTTCGAATAAGAGGATTGGCAAGAAGCTGTATCATTATGCAATCAATCCTGTATTGTAAACTGTTCCTGCATCTGTTTTTAGAGCAGTAAGAACAGACTTACGATTTTGTGCAGGAGAAACATAACTTACATGAACCCAGCCACTCATCGGTTTGCCTAATTCATAAAACTCAAGAATTAACTGATCGAAATCAAGATTATCTCTAATCCAACATGCAAGATCATAATTTGACATTCCTTTTACTTCAATGTCAATAGCCTGACCTTTACTGTGTTGTGATCTTTCTGTGCCGCCAATTGCTTCGTTAAGATCTGGAGAACGATATCCGCTTGTGATAATGAGTTTATCACCGAACAATGTGTACAGTTTTTCGACAACATTTTCAAATAAGAGTTGAGCAGCAATCCTATGAGCTTCATCTTTTATTCTGTTGTCTATATTATTTCGAGCAGCAGTTTGACTTTTTTCGTACTCTTCATATGTAAAGTTAGCACTCAGTATCTTGTTTTTTCTTTCTCTTTGCTTCTTCTCGTTTGAGATATCGTGCGACGTCGATGAATCTGTAGAGAACTTTTGGACGTCCTTGTCCTTTTTTTCTCCAATGGACAGGGTCGTCTCCTGTCCCTGCGACATTAGGTCCGGTGACGTTGGTAATTTCTTCACCGAACAGCTGTTTGAATGATCTGTCGCTATGCTCTTCCAGGTAGGCCATTTCTTCGAGAATGCGTTCTTGAATATATTTTTCATCATCTGGCAACCTTCCTTCTCTAATTAGAAACAACGCTGCAGCATAACTGCCTATTTTAGTATTACCTCCAGGAACCTTTGCAAGAATTCTCTTAAGATTAAAGATCAATTTGTCAAACGTTGTCATTGCTTCTTTTTCTTCGGGCGTCTTTGCTTTTTTGAGGCGTTTACCGTTTTCATCAATAAGACCCAAGTTGAAAGCCTCTGTTTCATTAAACGGAGTTGTAAGTCTCTTGATAAATTGATATACGAAGAATAGATCTACTACGCTGCTCATATGTTTTCTAGTTCTCTTTCTATGTCCTCATTTGCATCTATATATTGAGGATCTATGATTTCTTCTTTTGGACCAATTCCGTAAACAGGTCTGACGGGCCAATATGACAGATATTCTAGAAACGGTCTTAAATACTCAAGATAGTCATACATTTTAAAGAACAGCATTCTTGTTGCCGCTTGATGCTGAAACACATTGTATAAAGCAATGAGATGGTTTAGAATCAATCTATGATTTAGTTCTGCATCAGCCTCAATATAATTCCGAAAAAGTCTCTTCAGATATTTAATACGAGCAATGTCTGATGTAAATTCAGTTGTATCTTCACAGCGTGGATTATCATAATACTTCGCCGCGAATAACATGAAATTCTTATTATTCAGTGTATCAAACATTATCTAATTAAAATACACTCAGAGCTACTCGCTTAATTTGAGTATTTGATGTCGCAACATAAATGTAGTTACTGTCATAGAAGATACTACCCTGCTGTCCTCCACCAAATTCCGTTGTTGCATTATTTGTTCCAGGAGTCTTTGTTTGCTCAATTACCAATCTGGCATTAGCACCAGAACCAGTAACCTTAAGCAATCCTGAGACATTTGTGTTGGAATGAAATACAGTATTGGAATTATTGAAGGTTGCATTTGCGTTGAATGTAGTAAGAGCACCGGCATTCAAGACGGTATTAGCAGAGATAGACCCGAATAGATTCTTGACCGTAATTTTCTTAGTTACGGGAGTTCCATTCGGGTTATCTACAACCGGAATAAGATCTTCTGCTACAAGTGCGGTAACCGCTGTAAGTTCACTGATCTTTTTGTCGGCCATAATTAGCCACCATTACGAACTGTGAACGTAGTAACTCTTGATCCGACACCATCGAAGAGGTTGTTTGAAACAGCTCCGGTAATGACCAGATTTGCAGCGGCCGTAATACCATCGTCTGGATTATAGATCGGATTTCCGCTAACGCTGATTGACTGAGCATTAACTTTATACGTAGCAGTCGCCGTACCTGAACCATCTCCTCCAGCCTGCAGAGGAGGCATCTCAAAGACCAATGTGTTATTAGCGTTTGTGATGCGTGCAGTAGCATTGTTGGTCCAATATGCTACACCATGGTTACCTGAAACTGTGTTAGCAAGTGTAACCGAGCATAGGTTACCAGAATCTCTATGAGCAACGGGTGTATTAAATACTACATAAAGGTTAGCAGATACGTTGGCAGATATCATGCCGTTAGCGTTAAGCTTGACATAGATCTGAGAAATATCTGGGTTACCAAGATATGTATTTGACGTATAGTCCTTACCTGCAACACCAGGGTGAGCAGCAACAAGTACTTCGTCAATTGTGCGTGCGTTTCCGTCGGTTGTTTTGTGTGTACGACGTACCCAACCGACATTTGTGGCAATAACATTGCGCTTTGATGCAATGTGATGAGCTTCAGCGTATGGCTGATTACCCTTTACGAGACCTGCAGTCGTATTAGCACCTGATGCTACCTGACCTGATTCTCTACTAAAACCCCAAGCTGACATATGCGTTCTCCTTCCGCTTTTCGTTTAATCCACATTTGGATTAATTACTCAGCATAACAAATATATACTATTTATAAGATTATTTCACGGAAAATCTTATATTATACTTAGATCTCATCCGACGAATTCTGACATTTTGCATTAATTATCTACCTTTGCATTAGCGCGCCATTGGTAACAAGACCAATATCTCGCCTTCCATTTAGGGCCTGGGTTATCACAATTATGTCTTGCTCTAAAACTGTTTCTTTTTGCTGGGTTATCTCTTTTGATTTCCGAATTAGGATCACCAAAATTGACTTTAACTACATTTCCCTTTTCATTTTTAACGTAAACAGAAAACTTTTTAGGGCCATCAGGCGTTCTAAATGGATTATTTAATTTTACCTTTCTACCTTGATATTCCGATTCCATAATAACATGATCAAAGTGTTCATCACAACTTTCACAACAAGACTCTGTTTTTAACTTTTTAACATATTCTGACGTTACTTTTCTTGTATGGTCGGCATAATCCTTCTCTTCAGACTTTCCCTTGTGTTGTTTCCACAAATCTGCATCGGCAGTAGTTCTTGTCTTGCCACCAGTAATGAAAGAGTTCACTCTTGCAAACGCCCATTGTTGTGGAGTTGTGCCTGGGCGGTGTCCTGTCTTGTATGCCCCCATACCTCTATCATAAACTTTCTTTAGAATAGAATAAGAAATACCAGACTTCTCTGACTTATTCACTAGTCCTTCAATCTTTTCGTTTAGTTGAAAATCTTCATCCTTATCACCAAACATCTGTTGATACTTCTTGGTATACTTGGATGGTTTAGTCTTTGCAGACGCATCGCCTGGAGCAGGGCCTTTCTTACCTTTTTCAAAGTGTCTTGCACGAGCCTGTTTGGTTGACTTTGCCATATCGTTACCCTCGGCATCTTTTGCATAATACTTTGCTGGTTGAGTTCCTTCTCTATCTTTAATATCTTTATCTTGTGAAGTAGCTCTTTCGTGGAATTGTCTGAATGTTTTCATTAGTCTTTCAGTTCGTTATTAGTTTCTGACATAGTTTCTGGCATGTCACTATGTTTTGTGGATGCGTATTTCTTGATCTCATCTTTAGTCATTGTATCGACAATCTTAAGGACATCAGAGCTTACTTCGTCTCGCCCCCTTCGACCTGTCTTTACTGCATATGCAATACCAAACAATCTTTGCTGATCAACAGATGTAGCTTTTTCGTGGAATTGTCTGAATGTTTTCATTAGTCGAGCTCGTCAAATCCTTTATTGATATTGAACTTGCGCTCAAGTTCATTGAGTTGTTTTGATAATGTTCGAACAGCCTCTTCAAGTTGAACAATTCTATTAGAAGTTTCTTCACTGAGTCCGATCTGAGGACGTGGTTCTAACAGAAGATTATTTTGTACTGGAGGAGCAACCACAGGTGACTCATTGATATTAGTAATTGGTTTTGCTCCTAAGATGCTGCGAATGCTGTTTTCAACTGTATTCATTTTTACCTTCCTATACTGCTTCATCTAATTTGTCATCATCTCCGGCCTCTGGTTTATAATTGACTTTAACAGGTTTAGGATCTTTATTGATATTTTCAACATCATTGGAATTATCAAGATCTTTTTTGTTGCCATCCTTGGACTCATCATATTTCTTTTTGTCCTTAGAGGATTCAGTTTTCTCTATATTCTTAGAGATAGCCTGACGTTTCTTATGAAGGTATTCATCGGAATCGTCAGAATCACCGTCATTGTCGATGTCTTTATCCTTAAGATCTTTGAAATCTTTTTTTACGGTTTTCTTGTCGAAAGGATCAAGTTTCTTTTCTTCTTCGTCATTAATCTTCTTTTCCATGACTGATTTTGCAGCCTCGAGAAGACTATGAGACAGACCGAATCTATTACGTGACATTTTTTTCTCCTTTGATATATTTATTAACTGAAAACAATGATAAAGTTATTATCATTAAGCTCAAACGTTGTAGTTCCAGATGTCTTTTTTCCGACAATAGTATCTGGATTGTCAATAATATCGTTCTTGGCAAAATCTTTAATGCTTTTAGAGAACCCGTCTTTAAGTTGCACAAAAACTCTAAAATCTGAAGCCAATTTATGAGCAACTGTAGTTTCTCCGTTATAATGTTGGGTCCATTT
>Ga0129324_10002591_pt1 | contig 11013 bp, 7 predicted proteins | sample CPBDNA_7_FD_96879 | JGI IMG/M metagenome (GOLD analysis project Ga0129324, IMG submission 96879) | Freshwater to marine salinity gradient microbial communities from Chesapeake Bay, USA - CPBay_Spr_15_0.2_DNA | ecosystem: Environmental > Aquatic > Marine > Coastal | place: USA: Chesapeake Bay... | reverse complement strand
GTGATCGGCAGATACGAAGTGCCCGTATAGATATAAAGGTCTTCGTTCAGCTCGTCAAAGAAAAACTGACCCTTGAAGTCACCATCCGGGAAGGTGACGACGTTATCAGTTGCGCCTGCACCACCAAATTTGGTGATAGACGCATCAGCCAACTTGGCTGCTGTTACCGCTCCAGATGCCAGCAATGCAGAGCCAAACGTGCCGCTCGTAATCTTCGATGCCGGAAGATCAGGAACATCATCAGCAGCAAGGGTGTCACCAGTTGTGACGTGACCTTGGCCGTCAATCGTTACCTTCGTAAAGGTGCCAGTCGAAATGGTATTGCTGTGATTTAAGTTGCCGCTGCCATCAACAGATAAACCCGTTCCAGGGATAACAGCACCCTTAGCGGAACTGGTTGCAGCAGGAAGATCGCTAGCTGTAATCGCACGACCACCAGTGATCAGACCTTTTGCGTTGTAAGTAACGACATGGTGCGTAGTGCTGAGCGTTACGTCGTTATCAACCTCAATGGTGTTGGAGTCCATGCGGAGTCCTTCACCGTTGACGATCACACCGCCTTTGGCGCTGCTCGTCGCAACCGGAATGTCACTGCCGTCAATCGTTCTAAACGCAACTGCACCACCAGCACTGGTAGGTCCAGCCATAAATTGATTGGCTGCAGACGTGTCATTGATGACGGCTGCAATCGCAACGCTGCTACCAGTCGTTGTCGCAGTGATGTCAACGATGCCAACGGTGCTGCCGCTAACGGCATTAATCGAACCAGCAGCTTTCAGGCTTTGCCATGCACTGCCGTCCCAGCAGTACAGGTTGTTGTCATCAGTATCTAAAGCAAGCTGACCTGTAAACGCTCCAGAGGCAGGCAGCGTTGTGACCAGATCAACTGTTGATTCGTTAGCAAGCTTGGCTGCAGTAACAGCATCATCTGCAAGCTTGGCCGTGGTGATCGCAGAGTCAGCAATGTCTGCTGTCGCAATATCGCCTGCGGCAAACAGAATCTTTGCGCCAGGAATCGTGTCGTCACTGATCAGCGTGACGCCATTGGCAACAAGATCGCCAATCGTCAGCTTCTTGGTCTCGCTGGCGCTGTTATCGACAACAGCAACCAGATCCGCGGAAGCTAAAGCAGAGCCAGCAAGCGCATTAAGCTCACTAATTTTTAGGTCAGCCATGGGCGGCTAGCTCCCGGTTAAAAATCCTGCTGTAACAGCACTCTAGCGGAGCTGTCCTGATCCAATCGTATTTGACCGGAGTCTTCTTGCAAGAGAACGTCGCCTGAAGGTTCCAACTTCATCCGTAACTGCAACTCGCCTGTCGTTATGAAATCAGCAGTAATCTGCACGGTGCTGTCAGGTGTAAATTGAATTGCAGCTGCTGTGATAATTCCTTCAACTTGCCACCATACTTCATCATTTCCTTGGTCTGGAAGTCCGTCAGGGTTGTAGTCAGCTTTTTTGATGTAAAAATTGCCGCTAAAATTACTGCCAACTTTTGTACGATGAGCCAACTCGTATAAATACATTGGTAGTTCTTGAGTTTGATTGCCTGCGTATTCCCAGAAAGCAGTGATACGACCTGAACCTGAGATCAACGTATTTACTCTTGTGCGAAACTCATCCGACAAGACCGTTGTATCTACCGTTTCGCGTTCGGTATTTATTTCAAAGCTGCTGACTTGAGCAAGTACACGCTTGGCGGAGCCACGAACACTGACCTCAATCGGGATAGAACTACCTGGCGTGGCAAGAGCTATTGCGTCCGTCGTTTCTCCATTGACAGCACTGCCAAAAGAGTCGTAAAGCCTGATGCCGTCTAGCTCGTCAACATGAACGAACCTTGTAATACTTGTGTCGGTATAGCCACTGATAAAACTTAAAGCACTCCCATTTGTACTTGTAATTTGGACTTGATCGCCAGTAATTAACTGTCCATGCTCGAAGTCAAAACTAAAACGCTTACGCGATGCGTTGACATCGGCGGCGTCAATGGTGGACTGCAACGTACCACCGTTGAAAATACGCTTTAATTCAATTTCGCCTTGGGCTCCGAGATATACCGTCATGAGATCGTCACGGTAGACAATGCTCCAGTGCCCTGGAATGCAATCTCAGCTCTAACAATGTCGCCTGTTGCCGCACCAATAGATGCACTCGTGATATACGCAGTCAGCTTGATGTCATTGTTATCCGCTCCATCGATCCAACGAAATGTCAGCTCAACCGTATCGCTACTGCTAACACCATCAGTACCAGTCTTGTAAAGCTTGTTTAAAACATTAGTCGTGTTAATTATGCCGCTGTCGTCTTTGTAGTACAACAACGTGGCACTGCCGCTGTATCCAGCAACGCCAGGCACATAGCTGCGGATATTCTCATTCAGCGTTGTCGTCTCAAGTGTTTCTAAATTTGACGACAGCTGGAAATTGACGACCTTAGCAAGGGTCGTTCCACCTTGCTGCAATACCCCATCTCTGCCGGTGTAGACCTTTGCCATCAGAGCACACCAATCAGATTCACTGTAACAGTGCTGATCCCAGGTCGCACCTGCGCGACTTGTGGTGGACCCTCGTACCTGTAGTTATTGCCATGAGATCCCGCTCCAATCGCATCTTTATTACCCTTCCAGCCACCACGGCTTTCTTCCAATCCGCCAATAATGAACGTCTGAAAAGTGCCCTGCACTTCGTCGTAATGATCCAAAAACAACTCGGCGTTGGCGTCCGTGATGTTCGCGTAGCTCAACGACAGCTTCATGTTGGTACGGTTGCTGCCGTACAGAATCCGGTGCTCTTTGCCATTCTGGGCCTTGAACGTTTTGACTGGATAGTCGCCTGACTCAAACGAGCGAGACGTTGGAACAAGCGAAGGGAAAGCCATCAGGATCGAACTGTAATAACAGAGGTTTCACTTGCGATCAGCTTCGCAAGCTCGCTGACACCATCATTATCGCAGGGATGCTCTGAAGCAACGATGTCAACTGTCCCTTCCTGAGAGAAGGTCAGTTGTTCCACGACGTAAACGTTTTGCGAAACAGATTCATCCTTGATAGTAAAAACTGAGTCATGGAAAGTCGAGTCAGACACCCTGCCATCGCTCACCTCCATAATTCCGTCTTCAACGTCTTCTGAATCTGTTTTGAAGAAAGATACTGAATACTGACCATCGGGCATGTCTCGCACACTTGTCACCGCTCCAGTGCTGCTGATCGTTCCGTTATTGGCACTGGAGTAAGGGCTGGAAGTCGTTATCACCTTGATGTAAGACCCTGCACTCAAGTCCAAGCCATGCACAGTCGTTGAAAAGCTGATCGTGTGGGATACCAGCTTGCGGATGCCTAAGAAATACTTGGCAACTTTGATGGCATGGTCTTCGGAAGTGCAGAACTGAGTCAAGTCAAATTGCTCTTGAGGCAGCAAAGTCAAGCCGTACTCTTCTAGTTGATTTGGTAGCTTGACTTCTACAACCTTTTCTTCAGGCAACTTGTTTTTAGTCTCTTTCCTGTAACGCATGACTGCCTTGAACGGCCTGCGCTCTTCACTCCTTAAATACTCAAGCTTGTAGCTGTCTTCAAGGATGTTGCCAGCCGTAAACAGCTGCTTAATCGGCACCGGGCCAAGGTTGATTTGACCACTGTCTGCCATGTGAGGAATAGCAGGCTTAAGTGAAAACTTGCCATCCATAATCACAAAGTTGCACAAGAAGTAAGGTGCTGTGTCTGTGATGTACTGACGCAGGTTCGTCTTGTCTCCAAGAACGCCATTGAAGAACAACTTCTGTGCGTGCAAAAAGCGTGAAGTCTCTTCAAAATCATCTTGATTCAACAGCGTTGGATTGTTTTCATCTATCTTCAACAAGCCTCCTGCTCCACCCATTTGATTGGTCAGCAGATAAAAGACCAGATCGGTAAACAGATTGCTTGGACCTGAAGCTTTTCCATTAACACTCAGGCTTCCTAGGTTGTAAACAGACAAGTCAGGATGCAATCTCTTGACATGCAGCCCGCTGCTTAACCAGCAACGCATTTGATCCAAGCTGGTAAAATTACGGCTTGCTTTCAATGACAAGCCAGCAATCGACATATTGTTATATGTGGGCACCTGAGCATTAGGCACAATTTCATTAACATAAACAATGCTGTGTTCGGGCTCTGACTCGTTTGACTTTTGAACCAGTCCTCTATAAAGACTAAGGTCTGCATATTGACTCTGTGACTCAAAGAATGTTTCACCGTCAAAGGTTGTTTGAGATTCTGTCCTTCTAATGTCACCAATGACATATCTAAAGCCAACATTTCTGTAAGCAGTAATGTAGGGATTAGCAGATGAAACGGTTACTAAGTCGTCGTAAGTATCTCCTTCTCTCCAGTTGTCTGTTGTGTCTGAATCTTGAACAACTGATATATTTTGGGGGTGATTCCATCCTTTTGCTTCGCCGCTAAAATGATTAACTTGTTCTTTCACTGTTGCGGTCATTTGTACTTTAATTTTCTTTGAACCATTGGGGTAATTGCGAACAATAGTTTTTGATTCTCCGATATTTAAATTAGCTGCACTGCCAAAAAGCTCGTAATAATATCCCTGAGATCGACCAACAGCAAATTCTCGTCGTTCAGTATCAGTCACCCTGTAACGCTGACCAGAAAACGTCATCGTTCCACCAGGGTTGTTAGGCACAAATGGATTTGCATTTGTATAGGCCGTGCCTTCACTATCGTCTTCTGTGGAGTTTAGGCCACGCTTAAACTCGATAACATCACCAACCCTGTACTGGTCTGAGCTGCCTACAGCAGCACAACTCACAAAAGCCCATGTAAATGTCACGCCATTATTTACATGCGCGTAATGAGTGCTTGAAAGCCTTTTCTTTTGCACAGTCCATTTAACAACAATCCATCTACCTAAGCCGAACCTTTCTCTTGTTTGTATAGTCTTTATACCGCCTTCGTTGATCGGATCGTTATCACAGCTGCCAAAAATTTCGTGGAAAAACGCTCCATTTTTGCCTGATGTAATGCTATCGCTATTGGATATATTTGCCTCTCTTTCAATCGCCTCCACAGTTTCAACATCACCTTGCGTATCCTGCGGCAAAACAATGCTGCGCTCGACCTCTTGCGGAAGGTCTCTGCTGCCGCCTACGCTTATAAATCGAGGCTTACGAATAAATTCCTTATTAAGTCTAATTTGCAACTTGGTTGTTCTCGTTCCAGCAACAGCCACTCCAAACGTGCCAAGTCCTGGAACGCTTGCGTTCAAACGCAACAAGTCTTTTTTCTCGTCAGAAACAGAGGCTGAAAGCCTGATTACCTCTTGCGTGTCTGGAAGAGCACGCAGCTCAGACGCAGGGATACCTACAAATTTGAACTCAAGTTCTGTTTGTTGCGGATGAGTGAAACGGATAAAGTTATATTGATCAACCGGCCTGCTGCCTGTAACCACAAAATAAATGTCTATCCGTTCAAATCTAAACGAGTCTCCATTTTCATCCAACCCAGCCTGCCGCACAAATACCTGAAACACAGAAGATTTTTTGATCGTTCCTGTATACGTTCCAGAGCGAACGGTGACTTCTTCGTCATCAAAATCGTCCAACTCACTAGGAGTCGGCACTGTGTTAAAAGCGCACAAGCCATTCAATCGTTGAAAGACCTTGCTGCGTAAACCAATTTCAGTAACGACAGCAGGTCTGTTGTTTCTGACCAAGCCTGTTGAAACTCGGGTAATAGGAAAAAATGCCGCGCCAACTCCGGCTTCATCATTGATAAAGCCCGTTTTCGGCTGAATAACTAAATTCCGACTAACCAAGCCGACTTCTCTTTGACGTGACTCGTCAGAGTCAACGCAACGCAACGTAATAATTTGAGTTTCATTGGCATCTGGATCAAATCGCTCCAGCTTTCTGTTAGTTACTTTCCAAAGTGTATTGCCAATAGCAAATCTTTCGCCAACTTGCATTTCATCATCAGCGGCAAGTTGCTCTGCTGCAACAGTTGAGTTTATGTCGTCAACATTCTCCCCGCCTCTGTTATTGCTGCGTTGATATTTGTCTTCAGGTATTGATGATGGGTTAATTTCAAATTCCAATTTATCATTAGACCTTACTTCTACTACGGCTGATCTTTTACCTGAATAATCATCATCAACTGTGATGATGCTGCCATTTGCTTTAATAAGCTTGACTAAGCCCATGCGAGGGCTGTACTGTCGCCCTTCACCCTCCATGTCTTGTTTGCGAACTTTCTGCAAATCGTCTTCGTTTCCAGCCCCGACGTTTAGGTTTTGATCGCCAACAATCTTCATGCGACGAAGAACTAAAACATAAACCTGTTTATTGTCCGTTCCATCAGGGATGGACACAGTTTCATAATTAACCCTATAGCCATTGCCGTTTGGAATAGCGCCGTAATTGCCAAAACTTAGGTTATTAGCGGGAGAATAGGCGTGGCAAAAATCTGTCGTTTGATCAGCAACATTACTTGGACACAAAAACACATCATCGTCAGGAGCGTCATATCCAGTGGGATCTCCAGAATCCGCACTACCTCGCGTTCCAAAAATAAGATCACGTGCCCTTATACGGCTTCGCCCTGATGTTGTCGTGTCATTTTTCCAATAAACAGCAAAAAAATCTTCATGAACAACGTCTAGCGCATTGTTGCCAAGAAAAATTCCCTCAAGATCTGGTTTTTCAATACCGTCAGGTGCTATATCGTCGCCAACACCTTGTTCGCCTACCACAAACATCAGCTTGGCTGATTGCTGCGTTCCATGGCTAAACATCCGTGACCAAACAAGCTTTGGCGTAACGAGCATTCCACCAACTTTTTGAGCCTCGCTATAAAGACCAAAAATGATTGGAACGGGTGCGCCGTAATCTGCTAGCTCGTTGAGCGAGTCAAAGCCGCGGCTTTGCGTAAAACGGTTGCCAGCGTTGACGCTTCCCAGATCTAACTGTGACCGCTTTGATGCCTCTGGCATCTTGGGCTTTGGTGTTAGCAGATATGAAATACCAGTCAGCACAAGGCTGATAGCAAGATTGACAAGGATCGCAGTAGTTGCTTCATTGCGAACGTCTGGAAGGTGATCGTATTCAGCTGGACGCACCACGCCCTTGCGTCTTACCTCAGCAGCAAACTTGCGATACTCATCTTCCGTTATCCCAATCGTCTTGATTAACTCTTTCTCGAACGGAAGCAGGGGCAAGTCGTAAACAGATGGGCCGAAGACCACTGAACCTTCTCCGACATTCGATTGACGTACAAGATTCCCGTCTGCCATGTGACTGCGAATGCCCAGGATTGCTGCGGTAGCAGCAGAATATCCCCATCATACTTCGGCTTTTTTACCCGAGAACCCCAACGCATTAGATCACGACAGATCTCCCATTTGCTTGCTTCATACCACGACTGCTTGAACGGTGGTGCTTCAATACCCATCCGCTCCAATGCCTGATAACACATGTGAATGCAGTCAATATGACCGTCACTGCCGTCAGCGCCGAAGCGATACGGCATTCCGATTAGATCACTGCAATCGGACACTGCTACTAATCGGTAAGTTACCAACCATGCGCTGCGTCAATGAACGCCTTGGTACGTCCGTTCCAACGGCATCCAACACAGAACTCAGCTCTAGGTTGAGCGAGGTGTTGTCCCATTGACCGCCAGTGACAACGCCTGTGTAGGTGTGAACAATGGTGTGCGAAGCCGTAAGGCCAGAGTCAGGATCAGAGTCTTCAATGATCAAGACTTCAACCTCCATCAAGTAGCTGCCCTCAATAGCGTTGATGCCCCAAGAGCGGGCTAAATCGTTATTGGGAAAAACCAGCGATGCTTCCAAGCCATCACCTGTGCGGTTGACGGTGACACCAGAAAAACCAAACGGGACGAACTGGTATTCGTCGCCCTTGTGCGTCATCTGTTTACCGATGAAAAAGTTTTGAAACCGGAAGTCAACGGTGTCCTTAGGCGTAATCCTTAAGACATGACCAAAAGCAAATGTCGTCACATTCCCAACCTCTTACGAGTGCCACTGCTCATTTGCAACCGCTTCAATGTTTGCTGTTCACCCTGTTTAGCACCCTGATTAGCAGCTTGCCTCATGCCAGCTTGGAACTGATCAGCCGTCACATAATCAACGTTGTTAATGCGCTCCACGGTGTAGCGAACGTCGATTGGTGCGGCAACTGCTGTTCCGCCACCTTCAGCAGAATTGTCTGAGCCACTTTCAGGGATAACAGAACCGCCACGAGCACCACGCGAATAACGCGCCATGCTTTCGCGCATCTTGCTTTCAGGAATGACATATTCCGGTTCACCACCTTCGCCAATAAGTGCGTTAGTTGGGCCTGAAACAAATCCGCCTTCTGCGAATGCTGAAGAAAAATCAAGCCCTGAAGTCAAAGGTGCTGAAGCGCCACTGCCGAAGCCACCACCAGCACCACCGCTAATACCAAGCGCCTTCATGATCGTGCCGTACAAGATCATCGTGATTTGCTGCGCGATGATCTGCATTGCCATATCCAAGAAATGCTCAGCCGTAGCGGCAAGCATGTCCTTAAGTGCATCCTCAGCGGATTTGCTGCCAGTTATGACGCCTTTGAATGCACCTGCAAATGCGTTGCCAATAACAGTGGCACCAGCTGCGACTTGATTTTGGACATCTAGCAACTCCTCTAGCTGCTTTTTCATTTGGAAGCCAGGATCAGCCTCACGCTGTCTACGTGCCAACTCTTCCTGCTGCTCAATTTGATCTTGGAATGCTCTAGCCGCATCTGCCTGATCTTTTTTGCGCTGTTTAGAAATACGCTCGTCAATATTAAAAATGTCGCGACGAAAGCTGAACAATGCCTCCTGCAGTTCATTTTCTTTTTCAATAGGCAAAAGATTGCTTTCTGCAATCTCTTGACGGCGAATCATTAGCTCAAGAGTTGCGGCCTCACGTTTATTTCCTGCCTCAATTTCCTGCCTAAGACGTTGGTTGAGCCCGAACAGCTCTTTTGTCATGTCAACGCGCTCTTTGCTGCCACGAGCAGCTTTACCAGCACCACTTCCACCACTTCCACCGCCTAGCTCTGGCCTTTGAGGAGCTGTGCCAGCTGCGGCTTCCGTTGGCAACTGTAATTGCCCAGACTCAAAACCGTATTGACGCAACATATCTCGACCAATTTGCGCCTGCAGTAACGCTGTCCTTGGATCTAAAAAACCATATCCTCGCGCTTTGCCGATTTGCTCTGCGGTCTCTCTTGCTTTCCTATCAATTTCGTCTAATTGTTTTTGGTTTAGCCCAAAATTTCTTGCCTCTGCACCCTTGCCTAATAGTGTTGTGATTTCGTTTACCGCTTGTATGGCAAGATCAAGAACAAATTTGATTGCTGGCTCAAGCGTTGTGCCTACGGCTGTTGCTAAACGGCCTATTCCGTCTTCAATGGTTGAAAATTTACCTGCTAAAGTATCGGATTGCGCTATCGCGCCATCAGCATATTTGCCACCAGTGTTCGTTAGTTTTTCGAGTGCAAAATTGACAGCATCAGCACCGATCTGGCCTTTGCTGAGCGCTTTTTGGAACTCATCTGCAGTTAGCCCATATTCCTTGCGTAACGTGCCTTGCAGGTCAACACCACGCTCTTGCAGCTGCAATAGTTCTTCGCCCTGCAACCTGCCCTTGGCTTGAATCTGACCAAAGGCAGTAGCGATGCCGCCTAGGTCTGCACCAGTTGCACCTGCAATATCACCAAGCCGTTTTGTGACATCAACAATGTTCTCAGTCTCAAAACCAAACGCCTTCAAACGTTTTGCTGTTTCAATCAGCTCGCTACTTGTGAAGGGCGTTACTGCACCGAAATCTTGCAGCTCTTTAATGACCTTTTGAGCGTCCTGGAGCGAACCAGTTAGAACTTTCAGGCTGCGTGTTTGAGTTTCTAGCTCAGCAGTTTTTGCAAATACAAATTGAGCCCCTTTAATTGCAGCCGCAGCAGAGCCAACTGCTAAAGCAGCGTTTTTTAGACCAGTGAACGCACCTTGCGTCTTCCTTGCCTGTGCATCAAGTCCACGCAGACCACTGATCGCGCCGCGTGAATCAAGTTCTACGCCAACGCGAGCAACAGCAGCCATAACTCAACGCCTATTCATTCAACTTTAGCGCCTGCGCTTCGCTTTTTTCAACTGTTCTTCTTGTTCCTCATTCAGCAAGCCAAAATATGCTGACCATATAAACAGCTCCTCCAAAGTCACTTCGTTGCAAAGCCGGGTCAACGTATAGCCAAGCTCTTTTGCCACGCCAAGCTGCAGTCTTAGAAAATTATCTTTTTTCAGCTCGGCCTTTAGGATTTTGGGTCGATTTCTTCCGGTTCGTCCTCTTGAATCACAGCCAGCATCAGTTGCTGCAAATCAGCGTCACGCACTTCGTTTTTGAATTCTGCTGCTTGACCGAGACTAAACAGCTTATTGCCGCTTTCGTCCATTGCTTTCATCAAGAACAACTGCAGCGCAAATGCACCGTCATCGCCTTTTGATGCTTTCTGGGCACGCTCACGCTCAGCCATTGTCAATGGCGTACGCCAAAACTCAAATTCAGAACCATCGTTGAGGGTGACAACTTTTTTGACCGGCTGCAAATTTGCTGCTTTTTTCAGCCGTTCGAGAGCACTAGGCACGAAAAATTCCGCTATTCGTTTGCATTTTACACACAAAAAAGCCCCTGGCACAAGTCAGGGGCCGAGCAATGTTCTCGCTTTATCAAGAACGTGCGAAGTCGAAAGCAGGAGCTGAAGTAGGACGGAAACTAATTTCAACAGCCTGTGCATCATCAGGCGTAACGGCAAACGATGCAGAGTTGATCACAGCAGGAACCTCAATTGAGGTGCTAGCTGTGTCGTCAGGTGATCCAGATGACAACACCAGATCGGTGTAAAGCTTGAAGGTTGCACCAGCTTGCTTGCGCTGAATCACGTCTTCAATCAAGCGGTTGGCGATGGTGGTGTCGTCATCGGTGAAATAAACCGTGGCGGAACC
>Ga0129324_10002589_pt1 | contig 11018 bp, 8 predicted proteins | sample CPBDNA_7_FD_96879 | JGI IMG/M metagenome (GOLD analysis project Ga0129324, IMG submission 96879) | Freshwater to marine salinity gradient microbial communities from Chesapeake Bay, USA - CPBay_Spr_15_0.2_DNA | ecosystem: Environmental > Aquatic > Marine > Coastal | place: USA: Chesapeake Bay... | reverse complement strand
TTTTTATTTTTTTATTTTTTTATTTTTTTATTTTTTTATTTTTTTATTTTTTTATTTTTTTATTTTTTTATTTTTTTATTTTTCCCTTTTCAATTTCCCCCCGCAAGATAAAGTTTTGATTTATTTTTTACAGTTTTTTGCGTTTTACACCAGTATATATGTATATTTACACTTCAACAAAATGACAAAAAAATGAAACAATTGATACATAAAATCGTATGTTTGTATAAAATACACTCATTTTTATACTATTATAGGTTATAACACAGGATAAGCAATTTATGGTTTTTTTTTGTCTTATGATATGTATGTGTTTATATATATATTTTAGTGTATTTTATATATTTTAGTATATTTTATTATCTTTTATCCATAAACTTTATCCATTTGTATATAGTTGTTTTTTACATATTTTAGGCGTATAATTTACAGTTTTACAGTTTTTTTTACAATTTCTTATTTTGCGGGGGGGAGGCGCGCACGCGTACGCGTAGGAAAACTTTACAAAAACTGAAACACATACTACTACTAATACTAACACTACTAATATATTCTATAATAACACTACTATACTATATAATAACACTACTAGAATAATAATAACTATAATAATATAATAATAACTATAATATAATAATAACTATAATAATAACTATATCTATAACTATAATAAATAATAAATAATAATATATATATAAAGAGAATACTAAGAATATAAGAATATAAGAATACATGAAATAAGAATATAATAAATAAAAAAAATTAAAAGTAAGAATAAGTGTAAAAGTATATATAAAGCAGTGTAAATTGTAATATATCAAATTAATAAAATAGTATAATAAGTGTAAAATAGTAAGAAACTATCGTAAACTAATATATTTAAGCAAATCGAGGGTTCCATTTATTACGTCCTTGAATGAATTTATCAACAAAAGTATCACGGATATGAGCGTGTTCAAAGTCAATAATCCATATTTTATTATCGTGTTCAATAAAGTTATAACCTGTAATATCAGGGTATTCAATACCATTATCCGATAGTGTTTTAATAATAGTTCGTATTTCATCAAAATAGTATTCATCAATATCAGAAGATTTTTCACCAAACATATCTGATAAATTCAGAGCATTAATTTTATGCATAACCATAATTTCTTTTTGTTTATCATAACTAATAATTTTAGGCACATTCACTTTTTCTAAGTTTAAATTATATACGTATTTATGAACATCATATTCGTGTTGTTTAACACCATATTTAGTATAAGTTATAATCTCTGTAGTATCCATTTTTACTTGTTATAATACTTAACTTAATATATAATTAATAGTTAATAGTTAATAGATAATAATAATAAATTGTATTAGACTATAATAATATATTAAAATTTATTAACTGTATTATAAGTTATAATGATAATAAAAATATAAATTAAACAAAATCAATTTTTATAAACTATAATAAAATATAAAATATAAAATATAAATTATTAATAGTAAAGTAAATTTTACACCTTTAGACATTTAAAACGCCGAATTTTTAAATTCATTTTTTTATATATTAATATTTATAAAATTGATTTATATTTATTATATTTTTTCATATATAATTAAAATAATTCATAATAATTAAAAATGACTGATTTACAAAACAAATATGATATATTACTTGAAGATATTAAATTATTATTACAATATGATGATAAATATATGAAAATAGATAAAACTAATATTGTTAAACCAAATATACTAAATGAATTAGAAAAGAAAATAAGTGATATTAAACAAAAACAAACTGGTATCACATTACAAATTAAAAATAATAATGATAAGAAAGAATTACTTATAAATGATATTAGTTCTATAACTATACAAAACACTAATATTGAAAAAGAAATTACTGAATTAAATAATAATACTAAAATAATAAAAGAAGAACAATAACTAAAATTAGATTTAATAAATTCAAAATGTAAAGAATTAGAAGAGTTATGTAATTTATTCTCTAGTTATAAAAATTGTGGTATATTGTGTATTCAAGATATAAATATAGAAATTCTAAAAAATATTAATAGTATGCAATTTGATAATACTATTATAAAAAAAATTATTATAGATATAAATAATATATATATAGTATTATTTAGGGAATATAATTTATGTAAAATAGAAAATGACGATTTGAAATTTTTAAATGATTTAAATAAACCAATAAATAATACAAAATTATTAAATAAATTTAATATTGAAGAAAAATATATAAAACATTTTATTGATATAATTATGAGTAAAATGTTTGGTGGAAGTTTAGACTTTATTAATGAAGAATATGAACTTTATCAACCAAATTCTTATTGTGAAAAATATTGTGACTCGGGATTGTGTTGTTTTATTGAAATAATGAATAAAAATATTAAAAGATATAGTTGGATATTATATACAAATATATACAATGAATTTATAAGTAATAAAAATAAAATTGATGAATATAAAACTGAATTAATAAATTTAGAATATAATACATATGTTAATTATATATCCGAACAAGAAATAAAATATAAAACAGAATATGAAAATATTAAAAGTTTGTTAAATGAATTAGATGAAATGAAAACTAATATATTAGAACAAATAAGAATAAATAAATTATCTGATAATACAATTGATACAATAGAACAGCATTTACGATTAAATAAAATACAATTAGATTTAACAGAACAAATTACAATATATTCAAAACAAATTGATAAACTAACACTTTTAGATAAAGAATATAAATTAAATAATAAAACTAATATTGAGACTAAACAGAATGAAATTAATAATTTACTTAAAGATTTAAAAATTCAATGTATATATATATTATTTAAGTATAATTATAATATACAATTTAATGATGACCATAAACCTATACTAGAAAAAGTAAAAAAAATCTTTAATATATCAAAAAAATTAAGTAATTATATAGATGTAGATGAATATAACAACTATATAAAAAATTATAATTTTAGTGATGATATTGAATATTTATATCATTTAAGATATTATTTACTTAATCATGGTAATCCGTGTTCTGGTGGTGGACCGATAGAAGAATATGATGGAATATCTGATATAGTATATTTATCAAATAAAAAACATACTAATTTTACTAAGTTATTTAATAGTTTTTATGAAAATATTTTCAAAGTAAATAAAAGAGTATCTAGTAAAGAATTACAAAAAATATTTGAAATAATTTGCGAAGATGAAATAAATAATTTAGATTTAGATATATTTAATATTTATAATGAAAAAATGAGCAATACAATGATAATAATTAATAATATTAGAAAACAATATATAAATATATTTGAAAAATGTAAAACTATATATGATACTATTTATAATACAAATATTATAAGCGATTATATTTTAAAAAAATTAGAAATTAAAGAAGAAATTAATAAAATTAATAATAAAATAAGTGAATTAAATACTAATAGTTCTAAAAATATAGATATTATTAAAGAGAAAAATGATGAAATACAAAAATTATTATCTCTTAATACAAACTTAAGTTTAGAAATAAATAAATATAATATTGAAATTTCTAATTTAGAAAATGAATTTACAACAATTGAAAAAATATATAATTTAAAAAAACTATATACTTCATAACAACTATTACATATAAATTATGAAGTATTTAATGTTGATATTTTAATTTTATGTTTTAATGTATTTAAATGTGTATTGATTTTATGTTCTACTAAATATCCAATATCACAATATTCACAATAATATTTATATTCTTTTTTCTTTTCTTCTATATTACTATGATTATTTAATATATGAAGTTTTAATGTTGTTGGTTGTTTAGTACTATATAGATTACATATACTACATTTTAACTCCTCTTTTTTATCTATTCTTGTTTTTCTCTTACCTGTTTTATGTAATTCTGTTTCACAATGTATTAAATAATGTGCATTACTTTGAAATGTTTTTTTACATTTTTCACAATGTTTAATTTTATTTTCATCCATTATTATAATTAATTATATTTAATATATTAATTTTATAATTAAATATAATAATTTTAATTTTAAATTATTTATTTTTTAAATACAAAAATTTTAATTTAAAAAGAAGAAGGAATACTAAATATAAGAAGTAAAATATTTTTAAATTACTACTTTTTCAGAAATGAAAAAAAAGAAAAAAGATATAAATAATACTCAACCAAATAAAGGTGTTAATTTTGATAAACAAATACAACCTTATAAAACAATAAAAACATCTTTAAAGTCTATAATTAAAACACCGGAAATACAAAAGATAATTAATGATTTAGTTATTAAGTGTAATGATATTATTATTGATACTTATCAATTTATAAGGTTATATAATCTTAAAAAATATAATGATAATGAAGAACTACCTATTATGGATAAGAAATTTATAAGTTATTGTATTATGGCTTTAGGAACAAGAGATAATCGAGGTAAAAAAGCAGTTAACACAACATTATTAGATGAACTTAATAAATTCTATGAAGATGAATTTCAACCTATTTATAATCATACTAAATATAGTATATCAGGTCTAAACTATGTATTGCCTTATTTATGCATTAATATTACTACTTGTTTATCAACTAATATTAAAGAGCATTTTCCTAAAAGAATTGCTAAGTTTGTTAATAAATTAGGAGGTATATATTATGATAAGAATTATAAAGGAACTATTACAGATGATAAAGAATATAAAAAATTAAAACTCGAACAATTATATAAAACTAAATCAAGTATATTACTAAATAAATATGATGAAATACCAATTATTATGAAGCCTTGGTTTGAAAGTCATAAAGTAAATTTATTACCTGATGAATTTAAAAAGTCAATTTCTTATGATATTCAAATCTCACCATTTAAATATTTAAAATATACATTTTATATAAATACTGAATTTGAAAAACATAATAATGAACTTAAAACACAAATTGAAATATTACAAGGTAAATCAACCAGAGCACGAAAACAAGAGAATAAAGAAAAATACAATAATGAAATAAAAGAGTTAAATTGTAAAATAATTAAGTTATTTCAACCTTTATCATTACGTAATTCATGTGTACCTAAATACATAACTATTGATACAGCTACACTCATAAATATGAGTTCTGAAAGAGGTAATAAAGGAATTATGTTAAGTAAATTAACTGAATTTAAAACTTTAATATGGGATAAGTATTTTAGAATGAATAAATCTATATTTACACAGACAGAATATGTATTTAATTATACATTACAGACTGACGGTATTGGATGTTCTTTACTATTCAAACATAATAATTATAAAGATAAAAATATTAATAGTTATGATTTCCCTAGTAATGACTTACTGTATATTGAGGATTTGAGTGATGTCCAATTAGAACTAATGCAAGATAAAAATATTGTATGTGCCGACCCTGGAAAAAAATACTTATTATATATGATGGATGAGGATAGAAAAGTAGTTAAATATAGTTGTATGCAAAGAGATACTGAAAGCCTATGTAAACGTAATAGAAGAATAAGACAAACTAATAAAATAAATGAACCTTTAATAATTGAAGAAGAAACAAAACTAAGTAAATATTGTTGTAAAACTAATGATTATAATAAATTTAAAGAATTTATAAAAGCAAAATATGAAGCAAATAAAATACTTAAGGATTTTTATTATAAAGAATTATCTCGTAAATTAAATTGGCGTAATAAAACCTATAGACAAAAGAGTGACGATAAATTTTTAAATAATATTGAATATACATATGGAAAAAAAGAAGATACAATAATATGTATTGGTGATTGGTCTAATAAAAATACTATTAAAGGTCTATCTTCGACAATGGGTGTAGGACTTAAAAACTTAGTGGCTAAGAAATTTAATACATTATTAGTTTATGAGTATAATACTAGTAAAATCTGTTGTAATTGTCATAGTGAAATAGATAAAAAAATAGTAAATGGAAAATCTAAGTTTAGATTACTCCAATGTGAAAATTGTAATGTTGAGTGTTTTGAAAACTCTAATAAATCAACGTTTCAATATTGTAAATACTTAAATCGAGATAAAAATAGCTGTGCGAATATGTTAAATATTGTTAGTGAATATTTATTTAACAATAGAACAAGACCGCCAGCATTTTCTAGATGAATGTATTTATAAATTACACAAAATTGTCAATACTCTAATATTAGATATAATTATTAGAGAGTAAAATTTGACATATAAGTTGTTTTTACTGGTTTAAAAACCAAACCTTAAATATATAAAATGCTTTTTAAAATCGGCGTTTTAAATGTCTAAAGGTGTAAAATGTGTTATAATAAAGACATATCATTATATACTTATTTAATAGGATTAGTTGCAAGTTTTTTACTAATACAAAAAAAAGATAAAGATTTAAAAATATTAGGATGTTTTTTTTTATTTGTAATTCATATGCAATTAATAGAATATTTTTTATGGACAAATAATAAATGTAATTTAAGAAATATTACTTTAAGTTATATAGGAACCATTGTAAATTTTATACAACCTATTATATTATATTTAGCAATATTTTATTATAATAAAGAATTATACAAAAAAAATAAACAAATATTAGATAGTATCATAATAATATATATTATTGGTTTAATTATATATAGTATAACTTTATTTCCACTAGGATGTACTAGTATAACACATATATCTTCTCCTTATTTACAATGGAGTTGGTTTTTTAAAAAAAATTCAGTAATAATTGCATTATTATTTCCAATAGTATTTACAATATTATTGTATTATGGATTAACGGCACCATATAATTTATATTTATCGTTGGTATGTATAATATCATTTATAATATCTTATATTATTTATAATAAACAGAGAGCATATACAAATTTATGGTGTTGGTTTGCTGTATTTATACCAATGGGTGTATTATTAATAGATACATTTAAGAATTTATAAAATAAATGTTTTACAAAGTAAAAAAAATTTCACCAACATATGAATGTTGGTGCCGTGTAAAAGGGTTTTACTCCTTTACACGCGAAACCTCAAAAATTTCAAAGATATAAATATGATTATTTATAGCACCCCCTTCATTGTTAATTACTTGAAGAGCGATCGTTACCAGATTATCCGGATACGGGACAACACATTCGTCTTTAACTAATGAAAAAGGAACCACAGTTTCATTTGATCCCAGGATACCTATTTCCCTAAGGAGATTAATCAACTCTATTATATTAGCACGAGGATACGAAGGACCAGCACATTTGCGTGCGAGGGTATTAATACTATCGGTATCCACAGTAATTCCCAAAAGAAATTCTGGGTTGGGTAAGTCATACAAGGTGCCGAAGGGCGTCCGTAGAGCCGCCTGATCCTGAATATTTGGAGCCTCTGGAACCAGGGCATTGGGAGGGCGAGCACAGACCTTCGTAGTGATGGTGCAGGCACCACCATAAATACGCCATAATTGTGCCGCTGCGCGTTGTTGTGATGCATAATATTTTCGACTCTCAGCAACCCGTTGGGCAACCAGTTGGGCAACCCGTTGGGCAACCCGTTGGGCAACCCGTTGGGCAACCCGTTGGGCAACCCGTTGGGCAGCACATTTGGCTTGCGTGCGCGATAATGATGTATACATGTTAAAAAGTGAGAAAATTCCAAATACAAAACCCGGAATAGTTCACATAATAAAAAAAATATAAATCAATTTTTGTTAGTTTTCCAAATTTTACCATTTTTATAAAAATTAAAATTAAAGTTAAAACTATTATAATAATATACAAAACTATTATAATAATATACAAAACTATTATAATTATACACAAAATAATTATAATTAAAATATATCATTATAATAATAATAATAAAAATAATAAAAATAATAAAAATAATAAAGATAATAAAAATAATAAAAATAATAAAAATAAAAGGAATGTCATCTAAAAAAGAATATACTATTAGTAAAAATATAGGATTGTATGACCCTAATGGTTTATATAATAATCCTTTAACGAATGAACCTTATAAAAATTTATATAGTAATGAAATAATAAATAAATTACCAGCAACATATATAAATTTAGCAAAAATATGGACAACTCAATTAGTATATGAAAAAAAAGATGCTATTATAGAAAGTATAGAAAAAAACCAAATTACATTAGCAAAAGCAGGAACAGGTGTAGGTAAAACAATTTTAATTCCACGTATTGCTCTTCACGCTTTTGATTATAAAGAAAATGTTATATGTACTATACCTAAAAAAATATTAACTAGAAAAAATGCTGAATTTGTTGCTCAATGTATGGATGTTAAAATAGGAGAGCATGTAGGTTATTTTTATAAAGATGGTAAAGAAATAAATAAAAATGGTATTGAAACAAAACTTACATTTACTACCACAGGGAGTTTAATATCTAGTATTACAGGTTCAGACCCTTTATTAAGTAATTATAAGTGTGTTATTGTAGATGAAGTTCATGAACGTAGTGTAGAAACTGATTTACTTTTATTATTATTAAAAAAAGCCTGTATGAAAAGAAAAGATTTAAAAGTGATTATTATGAGTGCTACTGTAAATATAGAAAAATTTAATAATTATTTTCCAAAATCATTATATAAGTTTGGTGAAATCGACGCGGGAAGTCAGACATCTTATGAAATTAAAGATAAATTTTTTCCTAGACCACGCGATTGGAAAGCATTTACTATTGAACTATTGATGAAATTATTAAAAAAGACACCTAGTGGCGATATAATGGTATTTATAAAATCAAAAAGTGATGGTAATCAATTACGTGATAGTCTTAATAGAGAAATGAGTAATTTTAGAAAACAATTTATTAAAAAAACAAAGAAAAAATCAAGAAGCCAAACAATAAAATCAAGAAGTCAAACAAAAAAATCAATAAGTCAATCAAGAAAATCAATAAGTCAATCAAGAAAATCAATAAGTCAATCAAGAAAAAATTCACAATCAAAAACAAAAATAATACCACCTGAATATCAAATAAATCCATATTGTGCTATATTAGATGGTAAAACATCAAAAAAAGAAGAAAATTTAGCAACAGATGAACATGCATATAAATTATTAAAAGATGATAATGGTTATCCTTATTCAAGAAAGATTGTATTTACAACAAATGTTGCTGAATCATCATTAACAGTTGATGGCGTTATTTATGTAATTGATTCTGGATTAGAATATACGTCTTCTTATGAACCAACAATGAGAGTTAGAAGATTATTAGAAAATAATATAGCCCAAAGTGCTGTAAAACAACGCCGTGGACGTGTAGGTAGGACACAAATGGGATATTGTATTCATCTTTATGATGAAGATGATTTAGAAGGGTTTCAAGAATATCCAACACCATCAATAGAAAAAGAAAATATAACAATGACTTTATTAGATTTATTAAAAATGTCAGATATTAATACAGTTAAAAAATTAAGAATATTTTTAGATGAATTTATATCTCCTCCTCATGAAACATTTATAAGTGATGGATTAAATACTCTTTATGCTTTAGGAGCCATTACAAATATAAATAATGATGGTAAAATAACACCAATGGGTTTTGCTTTATCTAAATTTAGAGTATTAGAACCAAATAGTGCTCGTTCATTAATAGCATCTCATTTTTATGGTTGTTCTCGTTCAGTATGTGATATTGTTGCGTTGTCAGTCATTGCTGATGGTAGATTAGATAGTATATTTACACCACATAGACCTGATAAAAAGAAATCAAATGAATGGAATAAAAAAGAAGCAGAAAAATATAAAAAAGTAATGAAATCTTATAAACATTCATATGGTGATTATATGTCATTGTTAAAAGCCTATAAAATGTATTTAGCATTTGCTTTAAAAGTAAAAGAAGATAAAGAAACTAAAGAAACTAAAGAGAAAGATAATAAACAAACAATACAATCTAATTTAGAAAAACAATCTAAATTAGAAATAAATACTATAAGTGAAGAAGAATTTATATTAGATGACGAAGAGAATGAATATGATATTAAGAGTAGTCCATCTTTAAATAAATGGTGTAGAGAACATTATGTTAATTCTAGAAAAATGGCTAAAGTTAGAAAAACAAGTGGTGATTTATACAGAACATTACAAACGGCATTAAATCCTTATCAATCTAGAAAACCTTATAAAGAATTATCAAGAGCCGATAAAAAACGTGTTAGTATGATAGAAGTAAATGAAGTTTTAGATACATTAGAACAAGACCCCGATTTATCACCATTACAATCATCATCAGAAATCATAGAACAAGAAGTAAAAGAGCAAGAGGGTGGCTTTATTCGTAGAATTCGTAAAGAGGAAGAATTACAAAAATTAGAACCCAATGTAAAAAGGTTTGACAATGAAGAAGATAATATAATGATGTCATTAGGTATAGGTAATTTTATAAATTTAGCAAAATTAAAGAATGGTTATAAAGATGTATATGAGTCTTGTTTTGCTGAAAAGAAAAAATTAGCAAAAATAAATATTGATTCATTTATAGAAGACAAACCACAGCCACATATAATAATGTATCACGAATTATTTATGAGTAATGAATACGGTAAATTTTTAAAATTAAATATGGTAAATAAAATGCCAAAACACGTTTGGGAAAAAATAAAAACAGAATATGGTAAATTTATTAATTATTGTTTATAAATAAAACAACTTTTACAAAGTAAAACTTATTAGACCTTCACAATTATTAGACCTTCTCAATTTTATCATAATCATCAATTTGTTCTTTTTTAATAAAGAAGAGTCTTGTTTTTTTTGAAATTTTTCTAAATTCATTATTTAAAATAGCAATTTGTTTATTATCATCTTCATTTTCAACACCTTTTATTTTTTTAAGATTTGTTTTTAAAATATCTAATATTTTATCGTGTGCTGTCATTAGATGAACTGTATTACGTGCTCCTGTAATAATAATACTACCAGGTCTAAAGATAGA
>Ga0129324_10002584_pt1 | contig 11045 bp, 14 predicted proteins | sample CPBDNA_7_FD_96879 | JGI IMG/M metagenome (GOLD analysis project Ga0129324, IMG submission 96879) | Freshwater to marine salinity gradient microbial communities from Chesapeake Bay, USA - CPBay_Spr_15_0.2_DNA | ecosystem: Environmental > Aquatic > Marine > Coastal | place: USA: Chesapeake Bay... | reverse complement strand
GGTACGCGGAGAGCGCATATGATTTTTAGTGTTAGAAGTGTTCTAAAGGGAGAGACGACAAGCTGCGGCTTGCTGTGCAATGTTATTTGTATATATTGGGCAAATACATAGATAGGGCGAACCAATGGCATCACAGGTCGAGATCGCAACAAAACTTGGGATAAACGCCAGCACATTCAAGGATTTGGTGGCAAGGGGTGTCGTCGAGGCCAGAGGGCAGGGGCAATACAACTACGAAGAAGTCTCCAAGCAATATTTGGATCACCTGCGGGAAGTAGCCGCTGGCAGGTTCAGTGGTGGCTTAGAACTTGGGGCCGAGCGTGCTAGACTGGCGAAAGAGCAAGCCGACGCCAAGGAGATGGAAAACGCAATTGACCGTGGCGAGCTTGTTCACATCGAGGCGGTTGCTGGTCAATACGAGAAGCAATTGACCAAACTACGAACAAGACTGCTTGCTTTGCCGAACAAGGTTGCCCCAGAGGCGCACGCTTGTTCGACGGCGAAGGAAGTCCAAGCGCTCATCGAGGCGAACATTGTAGAGGCATTGAATGAACTGGTCGGATACGGTCAAGAAAGCTCAGTCGAGGAAACTTGAGGTCCGACTTCAGCAGGCTGTACGCAAAGCCTTGAAGCCGCCACCCAAGTTGACCGTGAGCGAATGGGCAGATGCCTATCGACAACTCTCCAGCGAAAGCTCGGCGGAAGCGGGACGTTGGTCAACAAGTCGAGCCGAATATCAGCGCGGCATGATGGACAGCGTGAGCGATCCCAACATCGAGAACATTGTTCTGATGACGGGTGCGCAGATCGGAAAGACAGAATTAATAAATAATGTCGTGGGTTTTCATATCCACCAAGACCCAGCGCCGATGCTTGTCGTTCAGCCGACGCTAGAGATGGCACAGACGTGGTCGAAGGACAGACTTGCGCCTGCGATAAGGGACACGCCAGTCTTGTACGACAAGATCGGCAACCCACGCTCCCGCGACGGTGGTAACACAACACTGCACAAGGTTTTTGCTGGCGGGCATGTTACAGCCTGCGGCGCGAACAGCCCTAGTTCGCTAGCATCTCGCCCGTGTCGGATCATCCTGTGCGATGAGGTTGACAGATACCCAATCTCTGCTGGCTCTGAGGGCGATCCTGTCGGATTGGCCAAGCGCCGTAGCGCAACTTTCTGGAACCGCAAGATCATCTTGGTAAGCACACCAACTGAAAAGGGCGCATCCCGCATCGAGCAAGCATACGAGGAAAGCGACAAGCGCAAATACTTCGTGCCATGCCCAGACTGCGGCGAGCATCAGCACCTCAAGTGGTCACAAGTGCGCTGGGAAGACAAAGAGCCGTCAACGGCGGAATACACATGCGAGCATTGCGGCGTTTTGTGGCCAGATGTTAAGCGCTTCCGTGCGATCAGGGCTGGCGAATGGCGGGCAACGGCGACGGGTGACGGCAAGACGGCTGGGTTCCACCTTTCTGGCCTGTATTCACCGTGGACGCCGCTTGAGGACAGCGTGAGAGACTTTCTGGCGTCCAAGAAAGACCCGATGCGGCTGAAGACGTGGGTCAACACGTTTCTGGGCGAAACTTGGGAAGAACAAGGCGAGCGGATCGACGAACACGACTTGATGGATCGCCGAGAGGATTGGGGCGACGACCTGCCCGATGGCGTCGTGCTTTTGACATGCGGCATTGATACTCAGGATGACCGCTTGGAGTATGAGATTGTCGGCTGGGGAGTGAACGAGGAAAGCTGGTCGATTGACTATGGGGCGCTTTATGGCGATCCGTCCACGGCAGAGCTTTGGAACCGCCTCGATGTGATACTGCAAAAGATACACACGCACCCGCTCTATGGCGAAATGACGATCAGGGCATCATGCGTGGACAGCGGCGGTCACTACACGCAGCAGGTTTACAACTATTGCAGATTGCGTGCTGGCAGGCGTGTCTTTGCGATCAAAGGTATTGGCGGCGAGGGTAAACCTATCGTGGGCAGGCCAACGAAGAACAACATCGGCAAGATCAATTTGTTTCCTGTCGGCGTCGATACGACCAAGGAGGTCGTTTATGCCCGCCTCAAGATATCATCCGAGGGCGATGGTTACTGCCACTTCCCAGAGGGCCGAGGTGAGGAGTTCTTTCGGATGCTGACAGCCGAGAAGAAGATGACCAAATACTTCAAGGGAAGGCCGAGAGCCGAGTGGGTTAAGCTGCGCCAGCGTAACGAGGCGCTCGATTGCAGGGTGTATGCAACGGCTGCGCTGGGCATTCTTAACGTAAACATACAAGCGGTTGCGCAACAGGCCCAAAATAGGGTACAATCGCCCAGAGAAGGTGCGCCCGCGAGACGACCTGCGATGCCGCGACGAAACAGCTTTGTGCATGGGTATAAATAACAATGGCCAATATCTTCGATCCAACCAACGCCCCAGAGGGCGAACCAGAGCAGGTTGTAGTTGGCGATTTCATCCAGTGGAAGCGATCAGATATTGCGGTTGATTATCCACCTTCGCTGTACTCGGCTGAGTATGTGGCTCGGATCACAGGCGGCGGCGCTAACGAAATAAAGCTGCCAGCCACCGAAGTCGATGGTTATTACCTGTTTACCGTTGAAAGCTCTGAGTCATCTAGCTTTGCGGCAGGCAAGTACCACTGGCAACTTGAGATCACACAGACATCTACTGGCAACCGTCGCGTACTCGACACTGGCGCATTTGACGCAATTGTTGACCTCGACGATAACCAAGCAGACCCGCGCCTCCACGCGGAGCGCATGATCGCCAAGATCGAGACTATTCTTGAAGGCAAGGCTGACAGCGACGTATCAAACTATAGCATCGCAGGCCGATCAATTTCCAAGATGACGTTTGAGGAGCTTACGTCAGCCCGTGACAAGTATAGGGCTGAAGTAGTTTCCCACACCGTAAAAGACCGCGCAAGACGCGGTAAGTCAACTGGGTCAACTATCAAGGTGAGGTTCAGTTAATGGGCATCTTCGACATTTTCAGCCGTACACCCAAGCCTACGGCCAAAAGAAGCTATATGGCCGCAAGCAAAGGTCGGCTATTTGCAGACTTTAAGGCATCATCCAAGAGCGCTGACAGCGAAATCCGTTGGGCGCTTCCTGATCTGCGCAATCGCAGCCGTGACTTAGAGCGCAACAACGAATACTTCCGTCGCTACCTCCAGCTTTTGCGCGTAAATGTCGTCGGCGAGACTGGCTTCAACCTGCAAGTAAAGGGTCGCAACGTCGAAGGCACTCTGGATCGCGCTGGCAACAACATCATCGAAGGCGCTTGGAAAGAATTCTGCCGCACGGGTGGCCCGACCATCGACGGCAGAATGTCCATGATTGACCTCGAAGAGCATATCATCACTGGCGTGGCCCGCGATGGCGAGGTCTTCCTGCGTGTGGTCAAGGGTGCTTACCTCCGTCACGGCATCTCGCTCAACATCATCGAGCCTGATCGCGTTGACGATGAGAAGAATGAGCTTACCAAAGATGGCAACCAAATCCGCATGGGTGTCGAGCTAGACAAAGACACCAAGCGCCCTGTCGCCTACTGGGTTCTCGATTACCACAAGGGTGACTACGACTACATGGTCCCGCTGAATGCGAAGAAGTATAAGCGTGTTCCAGCGGAAGAGATCATTCACATCTACAAGATGGAGCGTGCAGGCCAGACACGCGGTGTTCCGTGGTCTGTTGCTGCGATGGCAAGCATGAAGATGCTGCACGGTTATCGTGAGGCTGAACTTGTTGCCGCCCGCACAGGTGCTGCCAAGATGGGCTTCTTCACGTCTCCCGCTGGCGATGGTTTCACTGCTGATGGGTACGAAGACGCGCACACGCCAATATACGACGCCGAGGCAGGCACATTCCACCAGCTTCCAGCAGGTGTAGACTTTAAGGCGTTCGATCCGACGCACCCGACATCCGCGTTTGCCGACTTTGAGAAGGCTGTCCTGCGCGGGATCGCTGGCGGTCTTGGTGTCAGCTATGCTGCGCTGGCTAACGACCTCGAAGGCACGAGCTATTCCTCGATCCGCCAAGGTGCGCTTGAGGAGCGTGACTTCTACCGCACGCTGCACCGTTTTATGATCGACCACTTCCTTGATCCGTTCTTCCGCATCTGGTTGGGCCATGTCATGGACTTTAACTACATCCCGATCTCTGGCGTAGGTAAGTTCGAGAAGTTCACCCGTGACATTTCGTGGCGCGGACGTGGCTTCCAGTGGGTTGACCCTATGCGCGAGATCAACGCTGCCGTTGTCGGCTTGCAGAACGGTATTATGAGCCATTCCGACATTGCCGCAACGTATGGCCGTGACGCTGAAGAGACGTTTGCCTCGATCCAGCGCGACAAAGAGACCGCAGCGGCATATGGCCTAAAGATGGCATATGAGCCTTTCGGCGAAAAGCAACCAGTCCCAACGGAGGTCTCAGATGGATCATCAGACTGAAGAAAGCGTATCTACTATGCAAGATACCACTGAATCTGTTACACTGCCGCAAAGCATTGAGGTGACAGACATGGAAAACACAGAAGAGCGTGCAGAAATTGTTGCAGTTGAGGCAGCTATTGAAGGGGCTGTCGCTGAAGTAGACATCGCCGCAGTCGAGCCAGAAGAAAATCGGTTTGACCGTTCTGAGATGAAGATGCGCGGCATGTCCTTCGATGCAAAGGTTGTAGACGAAGAGACCCGCACTGTTCGCATCGCTGTATCAAGCGAAGAGCCAGTCGAGCGCAGCTTCGGAATGGAAATCTTGGATCACGACGAAAAGAGCATCGACCTAGCCTTTGCACGGTCTGGACGTATGCCGCTTTTGTTGGACCATGACCCGCGCCAGCAAATTGGTGTGGTAGAGAATGTTAGCCTTGATGGCTCGACACGCAGGCTGCGTGCGACGGTTCGGTTTGGAAAAAACGGACTTGCCAAAGAGGTTTTCGATGATGTTGTGGACGGTATCCGCTCCAACATCAGTGTTGGCTATCAAGTCAACAAAATGGCTAAAGAGGGCATGGATAGCTACCGTGTTAAATCTTGGCTCCCTATGGAAGTATCAGTCGTGAGCATACCCGCCGACAGGACAGTCGGGGTAGGACGATCTGCTGGAACGACCCCCGCCCAACCAAAACCCCAATCTCTCAAAGAGGAAATAACTATGACTGAAGATGTCAAAGTTGATGTTGAAGCGGTTCGTGCAGAAGCTGCCGCCCGCGCATCCAAAGAAACCGCAGAAATGTATCGTCTAGCCTCCAAGCACCAAGTGCGCGAGCTTGCAGACAAGTTTGTCGGCGAAGGCCGTGGCTTGGCTGAGTTCCGTGGTGCTGTTCTCGACCAGATCGGCAACAAGCCACTGGACGAAGCAGAAATCGGCATGACTAAGAAAGAAGTTCGTCGCTTCTCTCTGATGAATGCAGTTCGTGCAATGGCTAACCCAACTGACCGCAAGGCACAGGAAGCAGCACGTTTCGAGTTCGAAGCAGCCGCAGCCGCAGCCCAGCGTGCTGGTGTTGACCCACAAGGTCTGTTTATTCCTGCTGACGTTATGCGTAGCTGGAGCAAGCGTGACTTGAACACATCCGATGACTCCGCAATGGTCGCAGAAGACTATCGTGGCGGTGATTTCATTGACGTGCTTCGCAACGCATCCTCCGTGATGCAAGCTGGTGCAACAATGCTTTCTGGTCTGTCTGGCGATGTTAAAATCCCACGCAAGTCCTCGGCATCTGCTGCATCTTGGATCAGCACTGAAGGTGGCGCTGCTTCTGAGAGCGAGCCAACATTCGGTCAGGTTGCTTTGTCACCAAAGACACTCGGCGCATACACAGACGTTACACGTTTGATGATGATGCAGTCGTCTTTGGACATCGAAGCTCTTGTGCGTAACGATTTGACAACTGCACTTGCATTGGCAATCGACAACGGCGCTCTTCAAGGCGCTGGCACAGGCGGCGCTCCAACAGGTATCAAAAATACCTCTGGCATCAACGCTCCGACTGCTTTTGCTGGTGCAAACCCAACTTGGGCTGAAGTAGTTGCGATGGAAACTGCTGTTGCTGAAGACAACGCTCTCATGGGCAACTTGGCATACATCCTGCCAGCTTCCATGTACGGCGCTCTGAAGACAACTCAGAAGGACGCAGGCTCTGGTCTGTTCGTTGCTAACGGCGACGGAATGAACGGCTACCGTGCTATCGTGTCCAACCAAGTAACCGCAGGCGATCTGTTCTTCGGCAACTTTGCTGACTTGCTGATCGGCATGTACGGCGGCTTGGACCTGACTGTTGACCCATACACAGCCTCCACATCTGGCACTGTTCGCATCGTTGCGCTTCAGACAGTGGACGTTGCTGTACGTCACGCAGTATCCTTCGCAGTCAACAACGACGGCGTATAATGCTAACTTGGGCGGGCTTAACGGCCCGCCCCTCTAACGAGGGTCAAAATATGAATTATCTAGTTCTCAAATCTTGCTTCGCGGCTGGCGCACGACGCTCCGCTGGAGACGTGATCGAGGCAACCGACGCAGAGGCCAATCAACTGGTCGCAATGGGTCGTGTCGCAATTGCGCCCGCTCCGAAGAAAGTTGTTGAAACTGTTGATCGTTCTGTTGCTCCCGCTTCAACTCGCAAAGCAAAGTCGAAGCAATGAAGATCAAGATGACAAAATCGGCTGAGTGGGGCGGTAACCGCCACAAGTCTGGCTCTATTGCCAACGCGCCTGATCTTGTTGCCCGCAAGCTAATTGCACGCGGCTATGCTGTTGAATATGTAGAGACAGTAGAAAAGGAAGTTGAACCCGATGCCCCTGCCGTTTGCGAGTGATCTTGCTGTAATCATGGACCTGAACGAGTTTGCCGTCTCTGCGCAGTATCAGCGCAAGAGCGGCCTTGGTGACACCGTTATCAACATCATATTCGACAACGAAACGGTTCCCGTTGACGCTGGAGGGTTTGCTACGGTGCATCAGGAGCAGCCCCGTGCGACTTGCCGCACATCAGACGTGCCTGATATATCCGAGACCGACGTTATGGTTATTTCTGGCATCAGTTATATTATACGGGCTTGGGTGCATGACGGCACTGGGGTCACTGAAGTTCGGCTGGAGAAAGAATAATGGCTCACGTCCGCAAGCAAATTCGCGACAGGATCGCTGAAGTGGTGACTGCTGGCGCGACACTGGTCAAACGTCGCGTTTACACCACACGCGTTTACCCGCTGACAGCCGCTAATCTTCCTGCCATCACAGTTTATACTGGTTCGGAGACTTCAGCATTGCAGACAATGGGCGCACGCACGCTCATGCGCAATCTCGACGTTGCGGTGGACATATATGTTCGCGCTACGGAGACAACAGATGATGATGTGGACGCAATTGCAGTTCAGATCGAAGAGGCAGTGGCTAATGACTTCACCGTCAATGGTCTCGCGAAGAGTGTCGTGCTAACAAGCACTGACATTGATTTCAACGCAGAAGCAGAGCAACCGATTGGGATAGCCCGTCTAACCTTTTCAGTGAGCTATATTACTGCTATAAACGACGTGAAAACGGCCAGATAAGGAGGCTCCTATGGCGACGCATACTGGAAGCGAGGGAACCGTAAAGGTCGGTTCTAACGTAATCGCAGAAATCCGCTCTTTCTCAATCGAGGAAACAGCAGACACACTTGAAGACACAACAATGGGCGACACAGCACGCACATACAAATCGTCTCTGACTTCGTACAGCGGTTCGCTGGACGTGTTCTGGGATGAGACTGATGCGACGGGCCAAGGCGCACTGACTATCGGCGCTGAAGTCACGCTTGCTATGTACCCAGAGGGTGACGCTACTGGCGACACTTACCTGACAGGCGCAGCCATCGTTACTGGTCGTTCTATCAGTTCTAGCTTTGATGGTTTGGTTGAGATGTCTATCTCAGTTCAAGGCACTGGCGCTCTGACATCGACTACGGTGTAATCTATGTCAGTAGCACAACGCATCGCGGCGAAGCGGGCTGACAAGCAACGCGAGTTTATCGACGTAGAAGCGTGGGGCGAGGGGGACACTCCCCTTCGCCTTTACTTCTCGGAGGTATCGGCTCGCGACATCGAGAAGGTTCAGCGCAAGCATCCGAACTTCCTTTCTGAGCCAAGCATGAGCGCAATGGTCGAAATGATTGTTGGAAAGTGTGAAGACGAAAAGGGTGACAAGGTATTCACGCTTGAGGACAAGTCTATCTTGCTCAACGAGACTGTATCTACCATCGCAAAAGTGTTTGGCGGCATCTTTTCGGCAGAGACCGCCGAGGATCATGTAAAAAACTAAAGAGCGATCCATTCAGATACAATCTGATTACTTTGGCTGACCGACTGGGCAAGACCATCGGGGAGATTGAAGAAATCAGTTTTAACGAGTACAATGAGTGGATCGCATACTTTCAAATCGCCGAGGAGCGTGACAAGCAATGAGCAATATTAGAATTGATGTCACGGCCAACGTACAAGGCGCGGTCACTGGGCTAAATCAGGTACGCAAGAGTACGCAACGCGCTGGGGCCGCGATCACCAGCGCTACGACAAACATGCGGCAGATCAACGGACAAGTGACCACGGCCCAGAAGAACTTTAGAAAGTTCGCGATGGGCGGGGCGCAGCAGGCGGGCTATCAGATCGGCGACTACGCTGTTCAGGTTGCCAACGGAACCTCGAAGATGCAGGCGTTTGGCCAGCAGATGCCGCAATTGTTGCAAATCTTTGGCCCAATCGGGGCTATTGTCGGCGCTGGTGTGGCGATCTTTGCCGCGTTTGCCGTTGCTGTGCAGCGATCAAGCGCGGCATCAAAGGTCGCTACTCGAGAGTTTATGTCTCTAAATGATGTCAGCCTAAGTTCGATTAGGGGCAGCGCTTCTGACCTATTAGGTATTCAAACCAAATATAACGAGGCTTTGGCTGCATCTGGGAGCGCCAGCACTTCATCGTCAAGGCTTGTTCTGGCAAACTCGGAGATAGAATTTAATGCAAGAAAGCAACTTGTCGGCATAGAGAGGGAGCTTTTAAGGCTGCGCAGTCAGGACCAAGTATCAGCCCTGAAGAACTTGAAGGATCAGCAAGACCGCACACGCGCATCTGCAATCGAACTTGCGAGAAACATAGGTCCGAACGCAACAGATGGCGCGGCAAGGGGCGCTTCTGGTTATGCGAACGCAGCATACGATGTAAAGTCTCTAGACACTGCGTTAGGTGGTACGTTGACCCAAATGCGAACAAACAGGAGAGCCATATTACAGCTTGAAGCAGAATTGTCGCAACTGGGGATCGCGTCCTCAGAGGCTGAGGCTGCGATGGAGATGGTTTTCAACCCGAATGGCGATACTCCTCAGGCGGCAACTGAAATTGCAATTGCAATAGATAGGGCGTCAGTTTCTGGCACTAATCTAGCGGAAACAATAAACACAGAAGTCACACCCGCAATGGAGCGCCTCAAGTCTGTTCAAGAATCCGTCAGCAGCGCAATTGAGAGCGGCATGATGGGAATGGTCGACGGCACTCAGTCGGTCAAGGAGGCGTTCAAGTCTATGGCCTCGGCGATCATCAAAGACCTGTATCGCATCTTCGTCGTCAAGAAGATCACTGGGTTCATTTCAGACGCGATTGGTGCCAAATTTGGACCAGCCGTTCCAGCAACGTCAGCACTAACAGGCGTGCGTGCGATGGGCGGCCAAGTCACTGGCGGCAAGGCATACATGGTCGGCGAGCGCGGGCCAGAGGTGGTTGTGCCGAGCCGCAACAGCCATGTTGTCCCGAACAACCAGACTGGCGGTGGCAGTGGCGTGACGATCATCCAGAATAACACATTTGGCAACGGCGTGAACCGTGCCGAGATCAACGCAATGCTGCCGAAGATTGTTGAGGCATCGAAGGCTGCGGTTCTCGATGCTCGCCGACGCGGCGGATCATATGCAGGGGCATTCTAATGGCTATTAAAGTTCCAACAAAAGAGATGCTTGTAAATTATATTTCGTATGAACCGACTAGCGGTTACTTTTACAGGGTGTTAAACGGCAAGCGTGCTGATACCAGCATGAAGATAGGATACAGACGAATCAGGGTCACCATAAATGGTAGCAAGCACGAACTTCTAGCACACAGAGTTGCTTGGCTCATGACACATAATGTATGGCCCGAAAATGAGATAGACCACATAGATGGCCAGCGTGACAACAATCTCATTGCAAATCTCCGACATGTTACAAGGTCGGAAAACGCAAGAAACATAAAGTTAAGATCGGGCAGCGTCAGTGGCATTTATGGTGTCAACAGGCATCAGAAAGGCTGGAAGGTGCGGATAGGGAAGAAATACGTTGGTTACTACGGATGTCTCGGCAACGCTATATCTAGCCGAAAGTCTGCGCAAAACAGTAACGGCTACCATGCCAATCATGGGAGAATCGCATGATCACTTATCCACTCGCGCTACCCACGGTCACAGGCGTTCGCAGCATCGAGCTGCAAGCAACCAACGCGGTGGCCGTCAGCCGCTCGCCGTTCACCTTCGCCAGCCAAGTCCACGCTTACTCAGGCCAGATGTGGTCGGCTAGTTTAACACTGCCGCCGATGAAGCTGACAGAGGCCCGCCAGTGGACAGCGTGGCTGACATCATTGCGCGGGCAATATGGCACATTCCTACTCGGCGATACGTCTTGCAGCCAGATCAGCGGGACGGCAACATCTGCAACGGTCATTGGCAGCGCTGGAGACAACACGATCAGCGTCACGATGACTGGCACGATACTTGCAGGCGACATGATCCAGATCGGGGCGGGCGCAGATGCAACGCTGCATAAGGTTCTTGTCGATCAATCTGGCAGCGGCGCGCTTGAGATTTGGCCTGCGCTTCGGAAAGATCGAACAGCAGCGGCATTGACGTTGACCAACGCGCGGGGCGTGTTCAGACTTGCGTCAAATGACGTCGCGTGGTCTGTTGACGAGGCAAGCATTTATGGGATCAGCTTCAGCGCTGTTGAGAAAATATGAGCCGCACAGTTCCATCAT
>Ga0129324_10002579_pt1 | contig 11060 bp, 11 predicted proteins | sample CPBDNA_7_FD_96879 | JGI IMG/M metagenome (GOLD analysis project Ga0129324, IMG submission 96879) | Freshwater to marine salinity gradient microbial communities from Chesapeake Bay, USA - CPBay_Spr_15_0.2_DNA | ecosystem: Environmental > Aquatic > Marine > Coastal | place: USA: Chesapeake Bay... | reverse complement strand
GCATTGCGGTTGACCGACATCAGCACTGTTGGACGTTCACTCACCGAAGTCGCCGAAGTGACAATTGGGGGAGCGCTCTCTAGCGTCGGTATCGGTTTAAGTGCGGGGGTTGATTCACCTGTTCGAGTTGCAGTAATAGGTATGGGTCGCTTTGGTGGCAACGAGCTTGGTTTCGGCAGTGATGCCGATCTGATGTTTGTCTATGAACCAGCGGCTGGTGCGGATCCTGAAGCTGCCGCCAAGAGTGCATTTGCCCAGGTGAACCAGATGCGCAATCTCCTCAGTGCACCAGCAGATGAACCGCCAATGGAAATCGACGCAGATCTGCGCCCCGAGGGTAAAAATGGCCCCCTTGTTAGATCTCTGGACTCTTTTGCGGCTTACTACGAAAAATGGGCGTCGCCTTGGGAGGCTCAAGCATTACTTCGCGCACGACCAGTGGCAGGTGATTCGGAATTAGGGCGCCGATTCGAACAACTCATTGCTGCCGTCAGGTACCCCGCAGGTGGGTTAAGCGCCAGTGCTTTGTTAGAGATGCGCAAACTTAAAGCACGCATGGAGACGGAACGACTACCGAGGGGGATTGATCCGAACCGGCATATCAAACTTGGGCGGGGTGGATTAAGTGATGTGGAGTGGACGATTCAGTTATTGCAGCTGAATCATGGAAATGAATTTCCCGAGTTGCAGACAACCCAGACTCTGCTGGCAATCGCTGCGGCCGAACAAGCTGGTGTAATGACAAATGGGGATGCATTGACCTTGGCAGAAGCATGGAAACTGGCCAGCGAGGTTCGAAATGCCATTGTGCTTGTCAAAGGTAAATCAAGTGATGTGCTGCCCATCGATATGTCCGACCTTGCGGCAATCGCATATTTGATGGGATACGCACGTTCACGCGTTGGACAGCTCGAACAGGATTACCTGCGGGCAACTCGAAGGGCGCGCGGAGTTACCGAGCGCGTTTTCTACGGTAAGGAATAAGAGCTGGGGTTCCCTGCGCCCAGATTTTCCATTCCCCGGGGTGCTGTGCCTGCAGCAGCGAATCTTCCCAGCGAGACTTAACTAAGAAAAAGGCAATCGCAACCAACCACCAGACCAGACTCCACCACGAGCCAACCGCAATCACAAATCCAAGCAGTGCCAGCAGAACTCCGCTGTAGATCGGGTGTCGGACTACCCCGAAAATACCTTGTGTCCGAAGTGCGGCACCTGCCCGCGGAACGGGCGTGGCAGTGAGTGCATCACCTAACGATCTGAAAGTTACTGCCGTAATTGAAATGCCGCCGGCAGCAAAGATTATTCCGAGAATCAGTGAGATTGCATTGGGTTCACGCCAAGGAAGGAGAATGAATCCTAGAAAGACAAGTACTTGCACTAACACAAGCAGCCAACCCAGCGCAGTTTGTCTCGTCATAATTGTGTAAGGGTACCGTCATGCCCGCCATGTCGAAGTCTGGGAATGAAAATGCCCCCTGACCCTGCGCTAGCGCAGGTCAGAGGGCATCCTCCTCAAATCTTTACTTCCCCAGGGAGTTCCTAGAGGTCGTAGTACATCTCGAACTCGTGTGGATGTGGACGCAAACGAATAGGGTCGATTTCGTTGGTGCGCTTGTAGTCAATCCATGTCTCGATCAGATCTGCGGGGAAGACTCCACCAGCCTGCAAGTATTCGTTGTCTGCTTCGAGTGCTTCAAGTGCCTTTTCCAATGAAGCTGGCAACTGTGGAATGTTCGACAATTCCTCTGGTGGTAATTCGTAGAGATCTTTGTCAATGGGGGCAAGTGGCTCGATCTTGTTCTTGATTCCGTCTAGGCCTGCCATGAGCTGCGCGGCAAATGCCAAGTACGGGTTACTTGAAGGATCGGGAACCCGGAACTCAATTCGCTTTGCCTTCGGTGAAACACCGGTGACAGGGATGCGGATACAAGCGGAACGGTTACGTGCCGAGTAGACCAAGTTCACAGGCGCTTCATATCCGGGAACCAGACGGTGGTAACTGTTCACGGTTGGGTTAGTGAACCCGAGCAGTGATGGAGCATGGTGCAACAGTCCACCGATGTACCAGCGCGCGACGTCTGAAAGGCCGCCGTAGCCGCTTTCGTCATAGAAAAGTGGCTTGCCATCGAGCCAGAGTGACTGGTGGCAGTGCATTCCTGAACCATTATCGCCGTACAGTGGTTTCGGCATGAACGTCGCGGTTTTTCCGTGAGCCCAAGCAACGTTTTTGATCACGTACTTGAACTTCATCAGGTCATCGGCTGAACTACGAAGACTGTTGAACATGTAGTTGATCTCACCTTGTCCGGCGGTACCAACTTCATGGTGTGAACGCTCAACCTTGAGCCCAACCTCCTGCAACTTGAGCACCATGTCGTCACGGATGTCAGCGAAGTGGTCAACTGGTGGAACAGGGAAGTAACCGCCCTTGTAACGGGTCTTGTAGCCGCGGTTGCCACCCTCTTCGACACGGCCGGTGTTCCAGGCGCCTTCAACTGAATCGATGTAGTAGTAGCCGGAGTGCTGATTGGTTTCAAACCGGACGTCATCAAAAACATAAAACTCAGCTTCTGCACCGAAATAAACCGTGTCAGCGATCCCGGTTGACTTCAAATACGCCTCAGCGCGGGAAGCGACGTTGCGAGGATCGCGCGAGTAAGGCTCGTCCGTGAACGGGTCCAGGATCGAAAAGTTCATGATCAGGGTCTTGGCGGGACGGAATGGGTCAATGTAGGCCGTGGTGGGGTCAGGAACAAGTTTCATGTCCGACTCATGGATTGCCTGGAAACCACGAATGGAGGAACCGTCAAACATCATGCCCTCGTCGAAAGCGTCCTGGGTGAAAGAGCCTGCAGGCACATTGAAGTGCTGCATCACACCGGGTAAATCCATGAAGCGAACGTCAATGAATTGAACGTTCTCCTTCTTAATGAATTCCAGGACTTCTGAACTAGTTGTGAACATGCCTACCTCCTGTAGGGGCCGAAATCGAGATGTGAACTGCTTTTGGGAAGTTCAACGGCGCTAACTCTACGTGCGCCTGGTATCGCCAAAGTATCCCGACTGTTTCAAACGTGTTAACGAAGTCGACCGGGTGCAGGGGAGGTTTAAGACGATCATGGTCTGGTCAAGGGCTTAGACTGGCGAAATGAGCATCGTGGTGGAACATTTGACCAAAAGATTCGGATCCGGAGTGACTGCGGTGAAAGATTTGAGCTTTTCGGCAGCTCCGGGCAAGGTAACAGGGTTCCTAGGGCCTAATGGGGCCGGTAAGACCACGACCCTTCGGTGTCTTCTTGGTTTGGTAGCCCAGACCGCTGGTACGGCCACAATCGACGGGATTACCTACCGTGAGATTGAGAACCCCATCACGGTCGTCGGTGCATCCCTAGAGGCAAGTGGCGCTCACCCGGCCCGAACCGCCCGAAACCACCTACGCATGATCGCGAGTGCCGCAAAAATCACCGATTCCCGGGTGAGTGAAGTACTCGAAACCGTGGGTCTCACCGCAGCAGCCGACCGCAAAGTGGGTGGCTATTCACTGGGGATGCGGCAGCGTTTGGCACTGGCCGTTGCACTACTCGGGGACCCAAAAGTTTTGATTCTCGATGAACCTGCAAACGGCCTCGACCCAGAAGGGATCTCCTGGCTTCGCACTTTCCTTCGTCACCAGGCAAGCAAAGGGGTAAGCGTTCTTGTTTCCTCTCACGTCCTTTCAGAAGTTCAGCAGACAGTCGATGACGTCATCATTATTCGATCCGGTTCACTTGTTTATCAAGGTTCACTGCACTCCCTGACCGAAGGTGGACCTGCCGAAGTGGTGGTTCGAGGACCCAAAATCGATCAATTGGTTCTTCCCGACGGGTGGTCCAGTCGATCGGTTGGGGGAGGCGAAACCGTGATCAGCGGCGCGACAATCGAAGCGGTTGGCCGGGCGGCATTTGAGCAATCCCTCGAGTTACATGAACTCTCCTCCAAAAGCGCTGACCTTGAAGAGCTTTTCTTGGGGCTCACCACTGAAGAATCACCCACGCAACAATCCGTGAATGGGAAAGGCGGCCCAGCATGATTGCTCTGATCCGCTCCGAATTCCGCAAGGTCTTCTCTACGAAGTTACTGCTGATCCTGGCCCTGTCAGCTTTGGCATTCATGTTGTTGCAAATTTTCCTGTCGATCTTTCTCAATCCACCGGGCTTTGAAGACATCAATCGGCTTATGGATCCTGCCTATATCAAAACGATTATTGCCTCAGCCGGAAGTGCCAGCGTTTTCCTTCTCATTCTGGGAATCGTTGCAATGTCGGGTGAATACCGAAATCAAACGATTACCTCGACCTTTTTGACAACCCCGGTTCGTTGGCGGGTGATAGTCGCAAAAATGGTGACCTTTGCGATCCTTGCGTTAGTTCTCGCGCTGGTTCTCTGGTTTATTTCTGCGATCACCACAATGCTGCTGCTGGGCACCCAAGATTCGGCACCATTTGAATGGAGTGCGGCTTTTGAGATCTTGGGCGGGACATTGATCGGTCTTGTTCTCTACGCGATCTTGGGTGTGGCAATTGGTTCACTGATCACCAGTCAAGTAGCCGCAATCATTATTGCTTTAGTTTTCACATTCGCAATTGAGCCATTGATTACGGTCTTCTTCCTTTCAGTGGGTAAGTGGTTGCCGGGCAATGCATTAAATTCAATCCTGCAAACTGGTGGCGGAGGCCCTGAATCAAATGCATCTGATTTGCTCGATGTTCCCGTAGGTGTTCTGGTGCTCGTCGGTTATACGGTTGTTTTCGCTGTCGCTGCCGCCTTAACGACTAATCGACGAGACATTACGTGAGCTCACAAGCCGACCTGATCTTTGGTGAAAATTCTTATGCCAGTGTGGGGCGCCGACTAGGTGCACTTGTCATCGACTGGTTTGCCAGTCTTGGCATTGCAGTGCTTGTGTTTCGAGAGTACGCCTATGGCACACCGGGTTCAATGCTGGCAACAACCGCAGTGTTTTATGTTGAAATAGTGTTATTCACATTTTTACTTGGCTCATCATTTGGCCAAAAACTGTTGTCAATGCGTGTGGTTAACCTCAACGGTGGACGGCTCTCGCTTTGGCGGATCATGCTGCGGACGCTGCTGATACTTCTGGTCATCCCGGCACTAGTAATGGACTCAGACGGTCGCGGGTTGCATGATCGAATTGTTGGTTCGCGTGTTATTCGGGTTTTTAAATAGCTTAGTAACGAAATAGCGAAAAGATTTAGCGAGGTCGGCGGGTTGAACGAGCACTCGTTGGCATGGGACCTTTGGGAATGGGTAGCGCATTTGCTGCATTTCCAAGTGCGTCAAGTCGACGACGGACTTCGGTGACTTCCCCTCCACGCAAGTTACGCGGCAACTTTGTCAGCGTCTTTTGTAGCTTGCGCAGAGAGACTTGATCAGCTTCAAGGCCTACCTGAATCTCATAGATGGGAATATCCGGTACCCAGCGTGCAGTCTTTTTGCGCTCATTTGCCAGCAATGTGCCAACTCGAGACGAGGGACCTTCTGAGATCAGGATGACTCCGGGACGCCCGACCACTCGGGAGATCATGTCTTGATTCTTATTCACCGCCACAGCAGGAGTCATTGGCCACTTATTGCCACGGATGCTTTGCACAACCGCCGCAGCAGCCCCAGGCTGACCCTCAATGGAGGAATAAGCCGCGGACATGGCCCTGCGGCTAAACCAATAGGTGGCGGCCAAAAGACCAATGGGAATTCCGATCAGAAGTGAGGTGACCGGGTTAACAAGAATCCAGACCGGCGCAGCAACGACGATCGTTCCCAATACCAAGAAACCAAGGGACTCAGCCCAAAGAAATGGAAACGTCTTTTGGGTCATCTTCCAGTTTTGGACTAATGATGAAAGTCCCTGACGAAATTTACCTTTAGCCACGGGTTCACCCTATGGCAAAGCGGATTAATACCTAATTAAGGGGGACCACCGTTATGGGGTCGCCAGTATTGATCACACCGGGTCGCTCCACCCATCCGGTGATTCCTCGTAGGTGCATGGCGGCCTTGGGGAAGCGGTGGGGCGCGGTTCCGTAAACCGACTCGACCATGGACCCGGCGATCGTGCACGGAGCGTTGGCCCCGCCGGTCATAATGCTGGCTCCACTGGGGAACACCAGCCGAGACATGAGGGGCAGAGCTGTGAGATTGGGGAGACCTTCAGTACAAATATTGTCAGCGATTGTTCCGGCAGCGAGTTCATCAATCCCTAGATTCGCTGCTACTTTCGCAAGTTCGGCCCGGTCGACAACTGAAACCTGTCGGTAATTGCTGATTTCCGTTCCTCGCTCAAATGCATGCTTCTCGCGCGTGCCCGTGAGCATCGTGCTACCGAAATGCCGGTCCCCGGGAATGCCGGCAAACTCGAGTTTGATCGAGTTGACGGGTGTTGGCATTTCGAGATCAGGTGACCAAATGTGCAGGGCAACAACCTGTGGGCTCATGAAAGAGCCACTCCTCGCTTTTCAATTGCCTGGGCGTAGAGCCGGCCTGCTCGGTAGCTTGAGCGAACCAGAGGACCACTCATTACGCCAGCAAAACCAATCTCGTAGGCACGCTTCTCCCAATTCACGAATTCTTCGGGGGGTGCCCAGCGAGTCACCGGATGATGCAACTTCGATGGTCGCAAATACTGGGTGATGGTGATTAAGTCGCAGCCAGCCTCGTGGAGGTCAACCAGCGCTTGGTCAATTTCGGCTTCCTCTTCACCCATCCCTAGGATCAAGTTGCTCTTGGTCACAAGCCCAGCGTCACGCGCCTGGGTAATCACATTCAGGCTTCGTTCATAGCGAAATGCGGGACGGATTTGCTTAAAGATCCGGGGGACGGTCTCAACGTTGTGCGCTAAGACTTCGGGTCGAGTTGCGAATACGACGGCGAGTAATTCTGGGTTGGCTGAGAAATCGGGGATCAACACTTCCACCCCAGTATCGGGATTGAGGAGTTTAATTTGACGAATGGTTTCGGCGTAGAGCCACGAGCCTTCGTCGGGCAGGTCATCACGTGCGACTCCGGTGACCGTTGCGTACCGCAGGCCCATTTTTTGAACTGACTCAGCCACCTTTCGAGGCTCGTCAACGTCGACGGGATCGGGCTTACCAGTATCAATTTGGCAGAAGTCACATCGCCTGGTGCATTGCTCACCACCAATGAGGAACGTCGCTTCACGGTCTTCCCAGCATTCGTAAATATTGGGACAGCCAGCTTCCTGGCACACGGTGTGAAGACCTTCGCTGGCGACCATGTTGCGAATTTCGGTGTACTGCGGCCCCGTTTTCATGGTCGTGCGAATCCACGATGGTTTCTTTTCGATAGGAACAGCGGCGTTTCGCGCCTCGATACGCAGTAACTTTCGGCCCTCATTATTCGTGCCGGTGAACACGGAATCCAATGTCATGGGGCGCTTCCTCCAATAGTTACTAGTTCGCCAAGATGTGCTTGCAAGATTGGTAACACCGTACTAGTCCTCACTTCACGTCCGCATTCCTGACTAATTGTCGTGACTGTTGCATCAACGATTCCGCAAGGGACGATTGCGTTGAAGCCTTCGAGCGTATTATCGCAATTCAATGCGAACCCGTGCATGGTGACTTTCTGGGAGACCCGAATGCCGATCGCGGCGATTTTCCGCGCAGGCAGTGGATTGGTGACCCACACACCGCTGCGCCCCTCCACTTGCTCCGTTTCTACGGCGAATTCACGGCACACGCGCATTAACATTTCCTCGATCCGGCGGACGTGGGCTACAACGTCAATTGGGTCATCGAGCCGAATAATTGGGTATCCCACTATTTGGCCGGGACCGTGCCAGGTGATTTTTCCGCCACGATCAACATCAACAACGGGAGCACCTGTTGTTGGACGTTCCGTGATCTCGGTCCGCTTGCCGGCTGTGTAAACACTGGCGTGTTCAAGGAGCAGGATCGTGTCCCCTCGTTCACCGGAAACTACTTCAGCGTGAACCTTTTTCTGGTAATCCCAAGCTTGCTGGTAGTCAACATTTGTGCCAAGGTGCTCAATTTCCAGCATTCGGATCCCCTTTTCCAAATACTTTCTCCAGCACGGAGTCAGCTGCTCGTCGCCCACTTACCATCGCGCCTTGAATACTTGAACTTGTTCGGTAGTCACCAGCTAGGAATATCCCATCACGTTCAACGGGCGAACCGAAAGTATGCGGGGGAGTCATTGCAGGAAGGGCCTGTGAAATCGGGTAGTGACCAACGAGTTCCCACTTGGACGCATCTGTGTCGTGCATTGTGCTGAGTTGGCGCGATAGGTCGAGGTCCTTTTCATGAATTCCCAGGGCCGAGGTCGAAATCAACTGCGCCCCGGGTGCATATCCGGGTACCGCATTCGTTAAGACAACGCTATTTGTAATCGGTCCAGCGGCTCCACCATTAACCACAATCACGGGTTTGCCTTCGTTGAGAGTCCCCAGCGGAGCGAGGTGGTACCAAGTTGTCACCGAATTCCAGGCGGGAACGTTCACTCCGCTGAGTTCATGTGCCGACGTTGAATCTGTCGCCAAAATCACGGCCCGGGCATTGATCACTTCATTGCCGATGCGAATACTGTCCTGCGACACTGACGAGACCTTCGAGTTGAGCCGAACTGACCCTGCAGGCAGCGAATTAAATAATTGATCAGGGATTGCTTGCATCCCGTTTCGCGGAAGCGAAGGTTTCCCTTTAACAAATGTAAGCAAAACCAAGTTCATGAATCGACTTGAGGTGGACAGTTCCGGCTCAAGAAAAACCCCGGAAAAGAATGGCTTAATTACTTCAGAGTAGAACTTTCCCGTCACTCCAGCGCGCTCGAGGGCTGTGTGGGCATTGCCATCAAGCCCAGAAGTTATTTCAGCTGGCGATTTACGTGCTTGGGTCAATGCGTAGCGCACAAATGCAGCTTTTGACCCCAGCGAGCCGGAAGTGATCGAGGTCGGCAACCACGATAGAAGTTGGCGAGGGTCACCGAGCTTGACTCGCCCGTGCTCGGTTGCTGAAATCACTCCTGAACTAAATGGATGGAAGTCCAGTGCCTGATAGTCCAAAACACGTTTGCCTTCTGGATAAGCGGTGTTGTAGAGCTGAAATCCGTGATCCATGTGAATTCCTTCGACAATGTCGGTGCGAACGCGTCCACCAACACGACTATCTGCTTCGAGAACCAAGACTTCAATTCCGTGGATACTGAGTTGTCGAGCGGCAGAGAGTCCAGCGAGTCCGCTGCCAATAATGAGCACAGGATCGGTACTCACCTATTCACCTACCCACCGTAAGTCAGCTACTCGGAGCAGCAAGAGCGGCGCGAATTGCCGATTCGATATTGCCATCTTGGAAATCAAATGTGTTCTGTTCAAGGACCGCTGGCAAAACACGTGCGCTGCTGAGGACTTCGGTTGAGAATTCACCCAAAGCAATTTTTAAGGCAAATGATGGAACGGGCAACAAAGTCGGGCGACCCAATACCTTCCCCATGACTGAAGTGATCTCTGCATTGGTTTGGGGCTTCGGTCCCGTGAGGTTCACTGGGCCGCTGATCTGTGGATTGTTGAGCAAGTATTCGATTGCGTTGATTTCATCACGCATAGAAATCCAGGACCAGTACTGCTGGCCATTTCCTAACTTGCCACCAACTCCGGCCTTAAACAGGGGGAACATGCGCGCCCATGCGCCGCCCTTCGCTGAAACCACCAAACCTGTTCGTGGGTGCACAACGCGAATACCAGCATCTTGTGCGAATCGTGCGGCACTTTCCCATGCAACAACGACGTCGGCTAGGAAGCCGTAGCCGGATGGATCGGCTTCGGTTACTGCCTTTGATCCGGTATCACCGTAGAAACCGATGGCTGAAGCACTGATCAGCGTGTGTGGCTTTCGTTCCATGTTTGCAATTGCACGGGCAATGGTTTCGGTGCCCTTGACACGGCTGTCTAAAATTTCCTTTTTATAGGATTCGCTCCAGCGGTGGTCGCCAACCCCCGCACCAGCTAGATGGACGACTGCGTCAACGTCACCTAGATCATCAACAAAACCTGTATTCGGGTCCCATTGAACTTCATCAGCACTCCTTGTTGCCCGACGGACCAGGCGAATGACTTCGTGGCCGGATGCGCGCAGTTGCGGGACTAATTCCGAACCGATTAGTCCGCTAGCCCCTGTAACCGCGATGCGCATTTTTACAGGCCTAACTCGGCGTCAAATGAGCTCTCTTCCAAACGCGTTTTCATGGTGGACAGGAATCGGGCGGCATCGGCGCCGTCCACCAATCGGTGGTCATAGCTCAATGCGAGGTAGACCATGGAGCGAATCGCGATGACGTCTGCTCCGCTGTTGTCTGTCACAGCAACGGGTCGTTTGACAACTGCACCCGTTCCCAGAATTGCGACCTGAGGAAGGTTCACGATTGGGGTATCAAAAAGTGCTCCCCGGCTACCAGTATTGGTCACGGTGAAGGTTCCACCGGATAGGTCATCGGGTGAGACTTTGCCCGTGCGGGTGCGTTCAGCCAAGTCCGAGATCTGACGGGCGATCCCGGCAATGTTGAGGTCACCGGCTTGACGGATAACGGGCACGAGCAATCCACGCTCGGTGTCCACTGCAATCCCGATGTTTTCGTCTGCGTAGTAGGTGACTGTCCCTGCTGCCATATCAATTGAGGCATTGAGCTGTGGGAATTGTTTCAAAGCTTCAACTGAAGCTTTCACGAAGAAAGGCATGAAGGAGAGCTTGACCCCTTCGCGTTGTTCGAAAGATTTCTTGACTCGATTGCGAACAGCAGCAATTTTGGTGACGTCCACTTCGAGAACGGTTGTGAGCTGCGCCGAAACCCGCAAAGACTCCACCATGCGATCAGCAATTACTTTGCGTAGGCGACTGAGCGGTTCGGTCGTTCCCGCAAGTGGCCCACTAGCGGCAACAGTGGGCTTGGGAGTCTTTGCTGGTGGAGCAGCTGCGACAGGAACGGCAGCGGGTTCAGCAACGGGTACTGCAACGGGTACTGCAACGGGTACTG
>Ga0129324_10002573_pt1 | contig 11067 bp, 7 predicted proteins | sample CPBDNA_7_FD_96879 | JGI IMG/M metagenome (GOLD analysis project Ga0129324, IMG submission 96879) | Freshwater to marine salinity gradient microbial communities from Chesapeake Bay, USA - CPBay_Spr_15_0.2_DNA | ecosystem: Environmental > Aquatic > Marine > Coastal | place: USA: Chesapeake Bay... | reverse complement strand
GATTCCCACGTTTAAAGTAGATGATGAGCCAGATACTGTAATAATATCTCTATCCGATGTGTGAGTGCTAGATGATGAATAAATACCATAGTTATTTGAACTGCTTGCACCCGCAATCACTGTAATTGTATTGCCGTCGGTTGTATATGTTGTTGAAGATGCATATATACCATATTTTGTTTGGGCTGTACCAGAAATTGTAAATTTGCAATTACGAATATTTGCATTTGATTTTCCACTAGTATATATTCCAATACTTGTTGTTGTTAATGAAGATGTTGTATTATTTATTTGAATACCTTCTAAATCCATATTACTTGCTAATACAATTGCGCTAGCACTAGATATTGTACCACTTGCCACATCAAATGTAAGAATGGTATTCTCTGAACCACTACCAATAATTGACACATATTGTTTGCAAGTTATTTGTCCGGTTTCTACGTAATTACCTGGTAGAATTCTAATAATATACCGGCGTTCGCTATCATTATCTACAATAGACGAAATTGCTTCTGATAATAAATAGAAATCGCCTCCTTGGGTTGCCACTGTAATTATTTTTTCTTGATGAAATACTATTTTACTAGAATTATTACTTGGAATTCCCCCTATCAATCTTGAATTATTAGCATTAATAAGATAGTTTCCACTACTAGATAATACTGCTATTGAATTACTTATCGCAGTTCCATTAGAAGTTGCTTGAAGAGCACAATCGTGTAAATTTATAGTGTATAATTGTTTAATAGTTATTGCGCTTCCTTCTGCCTCAGTTGTTAATGTGTCTCCTTCTGATAAAGTTAAGGTATCTGTTGTAATTTTATTTATTGTAAAATAACTATTATTAGTTGCATTAGATGCACCAGATACAATGATTCGCATATTCTCCTTGTAGCCACTAGATACAAAATTTACACCACTAGAAGCATAAATTACATCTTTAATTCCATGGGTTGAATTATGTATAAAAGCTAATGTACTAGAAGTGGCAGTGGCTGATGGAGTTGTTGAAGTAGTTGCTAGAGCATATGCTGTATCAGTAGAATTATCAGTATCTCCATCTATTGATATTGATGTATTGTATATATTACTATCTGCATCATTATGATATACACCATAATTATTAGTTCCACTATTTACTTTAATATAACTAGATTGGATATCATTAAGCCCCCCAGTAATACTATTGATGTATAAACCATAATTATTTGTAGCACTAGATGTTATTGTAGTTTTATTATTTTTATAATCCAAAGTTGTATTGGAAATATATGAACCTATCACATCCGAAGACCCCAAATCCAAAGAAACATTTGTGTTTGTAATAGAATGTCCGTCATTATCAGTTAGATAAATACCGTAAGTGGTATTTGATGTAGTTCCCGTACTATCTAAAACTTCTATATTATTTACTGATACATTAGAATTACCAACAGAATATATACCTGTCGCATATGCTAAAGAATTACCATTAATTTCTAAAGATACATTTTCCAAAACCGAATTATTACCTAGTGTGATTAAAGCAGAATTTACAATGGATGAACCACCCGTAGCTTGTTTAATGAAAGTAGTATTGACGCCTTCACCTCGCAATATTACATTATCAGGCACATTGATTCTTTCTGTATATACACCTGGACCAACAAGTAGAATGTATTTATTGGTTAGAGATGGAGCACCATTAGATGATGTGATAGAACCATCGGAATATGTGGGTGCAGTTCCCAATGCATTTGAAATAGCAGTGTTAATTGAATCGTAATCTGCTGAACCAGGATTGTCAGAGATTTGAATTACAGATTGGTATATTCTACTTTCTCCAGTTGCAACTGATGATAAAACTCCAGTTGTTGAGTTAATAGTAAGATTTGTACCAACTTTAATGGCACCCAATAAAGTAGATGATGCTCGGTCTGTCCCAAAAGTTCTCCAATAAGCATTTAAATTAGTAGTTGATGATGATGTATATGACGGACCTGACCCATCGGAATGATGCAATCCTTCAAATCTATCTAAACTCCTATTATATCGTATTGTACCATAGTTAGTATCTGATGATGTAGCATCAACTGATACATTTCCAACACGAATACCATTACCAAATGTTGGAGTGTTTTCTTGATTTATAATAAAACTCATCCTTTCCAACTAATATTATTCTTTAAGTAGAATATATTAAATTATAGTATCCTTATGTTAAAGTTTGAGAAGTTTTAAGAATAGATTTTTGGTAAAATGTAGATAAATAAATAGAAAAATTAACAAAAATTAACAAAAATTGAATTTATTTACAGTATATAATAAATCACATACACATACACATACACACACATACACATACACACACGCGCACACGGGCACACGGGCAAACGGGCAAACATGACATCATTCGACGTACCATTCGACGTACAATTCGTCATTCCACTGGACTTGAAACTCAACGTTCCACAGGACCTTCCACAGGACCTACCACAAAACCAGCCGGACACTCGTTCCCCTGGGGGAAAGTTGAAGAAGTAGGCGCACTTGAGGCCCAATCCACTTTTCCGTGAGCCAAACAAAAAAACAACAAAAAAACAAAATTTTTTTATATTATCTAGCAAATCTGGACTAATCGCCATTCTGAACCATCATTACCAATTTCTACAAATGTGCCAGCTTGGATATATGCGATTGATGGTTTTATTTTAGAAATAAATAGATATCCATCTTTTGACAATCTAGAAGTTGTAAGTCCTCTAGTGCAACTCAGAAATACCATATAAATTATTTATCAACATTTAATAATTAATGTAAATAAACTCAATAATTAATTATTATAACTAAAATTGAATTCTTACTATTTAATAATATAACTCAATAACATAATAAATCCATAACATAAGAATATAAATCAATAACATTAAAATATAAATGAATAACATAATAATAAAAAACAAGCAAATTAAAGGGCTTAATCGTAATATTATTGATAAATACTATACGAAAGAGAGTATAGTTAAATTGTGTTTAGAATTTGTTAAAAATAATATAAATATTAACAAGGATGATTTATGTATTGAACCTAGTGCTGGAAACGGTTCTTTTATTCCAGGTATAAAAATATTATTTAATAATTATATATTTTATGATTTAGAACCAGAAAATACAGAAATTACTAAGCAGAATTATTTAACTGGAGATTATGAAAGTTTAAATAATAAATTTAGTAATATACATATAATAGGAAATCCTCCTTTTGGACGTCAATCTTCTTTGGCAATTAAATTTATTAAAAAATCGTGCGTTTTTTGTAGTAGTATTTCATTTATATTACCGAAAAGCTTTAAAAAAGAAAGTTTAAAGAACAAATTTCCAATAAATTTTCATCTAATATTTGAAATAGATATGCCATATAAATCATTTTTGGTAGATGGCGTTGAACATGATGTTCCATGTGTATTTCAAATATGGAAAAAAAAAGCATTTAATAGAATTATATTAAATAAATTAGAACCAGTAAACTTTATATTTGTTAAAAAAGTAGAGAATCCTGATATTTCATTTCGGCGTGTTGGAGTAAATGCAGGTTTAATTGATATACATATTGATAAAAAAAGTATTCAATCCCATTATTTTATTAAATTTACAAATAATAAAAATACTGATGAAAATATCAAACTATTATCTAAAATTGCATACGCTTTTAATAATACGGTTGGTCCAAAATCAATATCAAAACAAGAATTAATATTTAAATTTAATCCATTGTTGAGTTAATTAAAATATGTAATAATTATATTATGTAAATTATTCAAATAACATAGTGTATTATTTTCAAAACCAATTTTAAATAATTTATAAGTTTTATTTTCTTTACCTACGAACTGTAGTTCATTGCAAACAACACATAATAACTTACTTTTTATTGTGTTATTTTTATTATCAATTATATATTTCGAACCTCTGTTTATTTGTTGTCCTCCCCCCCATAAATCCAATTGATTCATTCCAATAATTATTTTATTTGTTAATTTATCTTGTATATACCAATCTGGTTTTTCTGAGGTAATATGTTCAATGCAATTTTTTTCAAAACAAACATCAAATCGTTCAGTATTTAATTTGAAATTTAATATATATTTTTTTACAATTTCATTAAATTTATTTCCACGATACACGCCTTTTGTTCCGGGTGGTATTAATTCTAATAAATATTCATTAATAATTTTGTTTTTAATTTCTAAAATAATAAATTTATCTAATATATTTTCTAATTTGTTTATTGCTTTTTTAACTGATTTACATTCTTTATATACATGTAATAAATTAGCGTCAGTTAATGCGGATATTGTATCATAACAGATTTCCTTTTTAATTCTCTCATTAATATATATAATGCCAGGGTCTGTGTTTTTATTTTGTGATTTTGTGTTTTTATTTGACTTTAGTTTTGCATTATCTTTATTTTTAATAATATTTATTTTATTTATTTTATTTATTTGTTCTTCTACTTTTGGCTTTTTATTAAGTAATTTTACATTGTTGGACGCCATAATTTTAGATAATTTAGGTATTTAATATGTTTTTTATTTAATAAATTAAAATCCAATTATTCTTATAATGAAAATCAATTTTTTTATATTATCTAGCAAATCTGGACTAATCGCCATTCTGAACCGTCATTACCAATTTCTGCAAATGTGCCAGCTTGGATATATGCGATTGATGGTTTTATTTTAGAAATAAATAGATATCCATCTTTTCCAACTAGAGCGGGCTGTCCGATAAATTCTATTTCATCATCTGCAATAAAATGATCTGAAACATCTTTTGACAATCTAGAAGTTGTAAGTCCTCTAGTGCAAACAGGACAAGGCTCATTTGGCAATGCATCTCTCAGGGCAATCCCCAAAAAAGATAAGTTTTTTCTAAATGGATTAATGATATCTTCGGTATATGTTAGTGGTCCAATTGTCAATACATTATTTTTATTACCAACAATTGATACTGCCTGCCCTTTTCTTACAATATCTTGAACCATCCAAACAGATACATCACCATGTGCTTTAAATTGCATATCGCTAGAGCCACTTTTTAATTTGTCTAGCGTCTTATTGCTAACATTCCATTCAAATGGTTGGGGTAATGAAGTAATATTAACCGTGTTTTCATCTGTGTAAATGTCGATTGTATCTGCCTTTTCACCATTGCGCATTGTTGTTCCCCCTGATAAACTACGAAGTTCAATAATATCAGACATGTCATCAGACATACTATTAGACATATCATTAGTCATATTCGCATTTAAACATTTTAAATCTATAGATTGTTTTTTAAAAAATTGTCCCTTTCCGCCATATGAATTCTTTAAAGTAATAATGTTATTAAAACTATCTCCTTTATCGCCTTTATCTCCTTTTTGTGGGCTAAATGATACCCATTCTGTTCCATTATATCCTTGAAATAGTGGTGGGTATAGTGAATTATTAAGACGCAATGCACCTTCAATATGCATTGTTGAGTCTAATACTCTTAATGTTGCTTCATTATTGCTTTCATTATGATATATATACCATCCACTTTTCTTCTCATCTTTGTATTTATTTTCTGGAAATTTAAAAATTCGCGACGACATTCTATTATATTATATACCGTTTTTATTATATATTATGTTAAATTGTTTTTTTATCATGCAATATAATATGCTTATGTATTATTATTATTATATAGTTTGTAAAATATTATTATATAGTTTGTAAAATATTATTATATAGTTTGTAAAATATTATTATATAGTTTGTAAAATATTATTATATAGTTTGTAAAATATTATTATATAGTTTGTAAAATATTATTATATAATGTAAAAATCAATTAAAAAATTAAAAAAAAAGAAACACTTTATTTCATTTATTATTAAATTATATTTTGATAGGTAGGTTGCGGGGGTGGATTTGACACCATAGATGAAGGCGACATTCTACCTTCTGTTCTAGATGAATATGAATATGGATTGTCAATAGGTTGAAAGTTGTATGTGCTAGAAGCGGGCTTTATACTTTTTACAAGTATATTATCGATACATATTTCTTTATTGTCTTTATTATCTTTATTTGCATTAGTGCATTCTGAATCTTGGAATGCACTGTTGATTGAGGAATTCATTTTATTAATATATTAATTTATTTTTAATATTTTTAGTTTCCTTAAATTACTTTTTATATTTTTATATTTTTCATTTCATTTCATTGTTTTCGCTTTAGGTTTCGTTAATTTGAGATACATTATTTTTGCATCGGCTATGATATCTTTGTCAAATTTGCGTTCTTCTAGTAGGTGGAGTGCTAGGTGTTCAACATTGACCCCAGTTTTCATTTTATATGAATTTTCTAGGGTAGTTAGCTGGGTTTCATTGTCTTTTACTTTTTTGATTGGGAAATAGCAACATTGGAATTTGGCTTTGCTTTTCTGGCATATTTTGGCTAATAATGGGAAATGTGTTGCAATAATGCATATAGAATTTTTGAATGATGCTAGTTTTTTCGAAATTGCATATGCCCCTGACATACCTTCAAAATAATTAGTGCTAACGAATATTTCATCCATAATTGTAATTGCAAATTTATTTTCGGTCTCTAGCATCTTCATATTTGAAATTAAATTAAAGCATCTAGTCATTTCTGCTTGAAACAATGATTCTTTACCTTGACAATCTGGAATATTTAGATATGTATTTATTTTGTAGAATGGTGTTAATTCGCATTTACTAGCGGGTACTATTGTTATTGTTTGCGCGAAGATTACCGCTTCAATGAGTGCTTTAATATGTGTGGATTTGCCAGATGCATTTGCGCCAGTTATTAATAGATTTTGTGGCATTTCATTTCCTAGATTTGTAGAATTTGTGATTGGATTATTTACCATAATATTTCTAACATCTAGCAAGTCTAATATTGGCGTTTCAGATATTATATAAGTTGCAGGTACTAGATTGTGGGTGGATTGGGTGATTGCTAGAGAACTCCAAACATCTAGGTATGCTAGATACTTAAAATAGATATCAAGTCGCTCAGACGCATCTTTAATATTCCAATATTGCTTCAAAATTACCCCTTTGTCGCTAAAACAACTAGGGGCTTGGCAAAATTGTGTTTCCCATAATAATGCTATTTCGTCGGTTTTATCGATTGATTTATTATCCATTATTTGGACTAATTCATCTAATTGAAATGTATTTATTTCTTGGTATATTTCGTGGATATTTTTTGTGAAGGTAGCTAGAGCATTTAATTTTTTATGTATTTGATTTATAATTTTATTGTAATGAATTGATACTGCAATATTATTATAGATTGAATATAAATATAATCCAAATGAAATCACAGAAGCCAATATTGTTATAATAGCACTACTAATAACCAATGTCATACATGTTTTAACTGGACCATCTGACATTACGGTAATGAATTTTTTAACTATATTAATGAAGATATCGGTGATTCCACCTGCAGATAAAAAGAATGTTTTGATGATATGTAAATATAAATTCGCTGGAATTGCAACTTTAAATATTAAATAACATATAATGTATGGCATTATCAATATTATAATTGGCAATAATGCTCCATATGCTGGATAGAATAGAATCTGGAAATGATAATACCATTTCATAAATGTATCTTTCGTATTCAACCATTTATTCCAAAATGATGTAAAGTATAACATATCTACAACATTCTCCATTTCAGGTGTCAATTTGTGTTTTATCCAATAAAATTCCTCTTGACATTCTGATATTTCTTTTATTTTTTGTCTTACCCTTTGTAGAGTTTGTGGATTATTTTTGAAAAATGATAATACTTTTTGCCGATTTTCTAAAATAGATATATCTGTATGTGGGGTTGATATGATATTTGTTAATAATTGCCGACCTATTACAGTTTGGGTATTATCTATCTTTGCAAATAATGTATTGCTAGAACCATCATTCGATTGTAATATTTCTAATTCTTTTAAATATGTTGATGTATTAGTATCTGGTTCAACTGATTCTAATATTGGCTCTAGTATTGGTTGTAATATTTTTTTTGATATGGCTTCAATGTGGTGTATTTTAATAGATAATTCTGCTTCATCTAACACATCTTCATTATTAGATTTATAATATTCCCAAAATTTATTTAAACTATCCTCTAGCATACTCATATTTTGATATTTTGATATTTTGATAGGAATTAAAAAACAATAAAAAACAATAAAAAACATTAAAAAACAATAAATCATATATGATATTAGAAATGGCATTAATTAGCGAAAGCTAAGCCACCCATACCACTTTCAATACGTAAAATATTATATGATAATCCATAGATTCGAATTTTACCTGCTGGAAGTGCTGATTTAAATGTGATTTTTAGGTTGGCATTATCTATTTTACTAAAATTCATACTTCCCGTTGGTTGATGGCTTTCTGGTTTCAATGCAAAACTATACATATAAATAAAGTCATTTGGCACATTTGTATGTGCGTGTAATGGATTAACAATTCGGAATACTTTACCATTACGCTCCTCGAAACGCTCAGTTCCATTAATATATAACACGGCTTTTGACACAGGGTCTATTTTAGTAGTATTCGGGTCAAATGTATCACTAAAATTAAATACGTCATTGTCTCTATTGAATCTATCTAATTGAGACACCCAATATATACTTTTTACTGGAAGATTGAAATCAAGGTCAAATTTCTTGTCGGACGCACTAGCACCATATCCAACTTCTCCATTATATTGCAATTGTTCAATTAAATATTTATGTTTCATCTGTGCGAACTTCTTTCTTTCATATGTATCTAGGAATATATAATCCACGTAAAGTCTCATATCGCTAATTTGTGGTGTTCCACTAACTGTATTAACTGTGCCAATATACATCTCTTGACTAGAAACTGTCTGACTTTCGACACCAGTAATTTGAGTGCTAGACACAGTTCCTCCTCCCAGGTCAGTAACAGTTCCATCAGCCCAATAGGCTCGTCTGTTAGCATTTGCATCAGTTGCATCATCAGTAAAACTTTGGCCAGATGTTTTTGTAATTGTGTCTCCTGTTTGACTAGCTGTGTAATAATTAAATGGACCGAAAGTATGGACGCGGGAAAATGGATGGATTTTGACAGATAATTCAACTTCGTGGTATTGCAGGGAAATTAATGGTAATGCTAGACCAATATTTCGACAAAACCAAAATTGTAATGGGATATATACAGTTGTTGCAGACCTAACTGATGTAAATGAATTATATTTTGATAACATATCCTGATATGCAAATACATGTTCTTCTGGTCTTGTCAATTGATTCCAGATTTCTAGCCATTCTCCATAGTGTTTATCAATTAAATTTCCACCAATTCTCAATTCAATATAATCAATTAATGCATGTCCTGCTGAATTAACATAACTTACATTTGGAGCTAGAGACCCTGACCGACTTATTGCAGGCAAATCTACTTCCAATACCATCCGATGCATTAAATCACCATTACGCGGTAATTTCGCAGTAATTTTTTGTCCGAAGTCCGCATTACCATCGAACACAGCCCTAATGGATTCAATACTAAAATTTGTATGACGTTTATACACAACCTTGAAAAATGTAATCTGTGGATCTCCAATTAAATAAATATCTTGTACGCCTCTAGCAACCAATTCTAAAAGTCCTCCAGCCATGTTTTATTATATTTATTTATTAATTATATTAATTATATTAATTATATTTATTGTATTTATTAATTGTATTTAGAATACTATTATAGTATAAATACATTTAATTCATTCAGTATAACACGATAAATATTCTATTTACACATTTTATTTTATGTTTATTATCATTTTATTTTATGTTTATTATCATTTTATTTTATGTTTATTATCATTTTATTATCATTTTATTTTATGTTTTATCAATTGAATTTTATTATCATAATATTTTAAGTTAAGGAATATTTTTAGAAATAATAAAGAAAATATAAAAAATGCCTGCTGGAAAAGACCCACAAACTTTAAAAGCGGTTAATGAAAATGGAAACTTTACATTTGACTCATCCGCATCTATTAATATGAATGGGAGTACTACAAAAATATATAATACTGGTTTGTTTGAAATAGAAAGTGGGGCACAATCTGACATTAGAATAACATCTGGAAATGCCAATGTGTCTGTTAATACAGATCATCTCAATTTAATATCAAGTAAAACTGGCTCTAATCTTAGTGTTTTTATAAATGCTGATGGTGTTGGGGGTGGTATTAAATTAGATTCTGGCTATGGCGGTATTACTCAGTATTCAACTGGTAATATTGATATTAATGCTTTAAATTCTGATATAAATATTGGTGTATTTCCGAGTGGTACTAATTCAGATACAACAAATAATATTATTATGGAATCCGCGAATAACATCACAGCAGATGCAACTGATATGATTGTCACTATGTCTGATAGTATTCAATTCATTTCATTGACTGGTGATATAAGAATGGGCACTTCTTCTAGTTCTGCAATTATCAGATTTGAAGATGAGAATCTATTAATTAATCAAACATCATCAACACTAGATACACAACTTGATATTCTTGTTTCCGACCAGGCAAGTGGTCGCCCAGGATATAATGGTATAATTGTAAATTCCAGTAATACGAATGTTGGAGCAGATATTACTTTGCAAACATCTGATAGTAATGCGAGTATTTCAATGGGTGTAGAACCACAATCGAGTAAATATTCATATTTCAAAGAATACATTGCATCTCAGACTGGTACATCAATCATTCCAGTATATGGACCAGAATTTACATCAGCAGATATTGGAAGACGGGTATATTGGACTACAACAGATGCAACAGATACAATTGCGTCCCTTGGAACCACAATTACAGCTTCTGATGATTCATATGCAATATTGAGTCTTACGACAAGTGGAACATATACTAGTTCAGATTCTAGAATATATCGTATTGAAATTGACAGCATTGGAGCAAATGATACTTTTAGATGGTCTCGAGATTGTGGTAAAACTTATGT
>Ga0129324_10002572_pt1 | contig 11069 bp, 10 predicted proteins | sample CPBDNA_7_FD_96879 | JGI IMG/M metagenome (GOLD analysis project Ga0129324, IMG submission 96879) | Freshwater to marine salinity gradient microbial communities from Chesapeake Bay, USA - CPBay_Spr_15_0.2_DNA | ecosystem: Environmental > Aquatic > Marine > Coastal | place: USA: Chesapeake Bay... | reverse complement strand
TCTAAATCATTAAATAACTCAGCAAGTATTTCACTATTATCTATTATTTCGCCTGTTTCTTCATTTATTAATTCGATATCATTTCCATCAAAAGCAGGGAATCTAGTATATTCAACAGGGAGTTGTATATTATCTAGTTTCTCCTGCATTTGTTTGTAACGATCATTGCTTCTATCCAAATTAATAACGTAAATTTTATCTATTTGGATGGATTTTGTGGTTAATAATTGATATGAAGAATAGATAGTAAAAAGCAATAAAATTGAAATTAGTATCTTTCTTTTCATCTATATTATCTACAAATTAACACTGATACTTCTGCGTGACGAGCTACTTTAGCTACATTTGGCCCTAATAGATAATCTTTTCTGCTTGGGTGGCTTGCTGCTATAACTATTAGGTCTATTTCAAGCTTAGATGCTTGCTCTAAAAGAACTTGATATACCACTCCTCTACCAACTATTAGCTGAGGGTTAAGATCTGATTGCAAATTCTTTGAAACAATTTTTTCTAGTTCTGCTTTTGTTTTATTAGATACTTCTTTTTTCCATCCTACAGGAAAATATTCTTCCATCATGCTCATTCCAAAATTGGGAATTACAGATAAAATATATAGTTCCGCTTCTGGATTATCTTTTAACATGGATTCACATGCAGGAAGAGTTTTCTCCCAAGAGTCTTTATCGTTTACATCTATGGGTAATAAAATTTTTTTATATAACATTTTTTTACTTCTTGTTAGTTTTGCTATAAAACTCCTGTGCTCCAGGATGCAAAGGAACCATAGTATGTATGTTTATATCATGTAAAGATGGATGAATCAATTTTAAGTTATGTTTTTTCTTATTAATTTTATCTATTATGTTGCATGTATATTTTCTTGGTACATTTTTGGAGGTAACTAACGTTGCTATCGTGCCCAGTGTTTTTATTTCTTTTTTGTTTCCAGGGTAGGTGTTTTCTTTGATTATGGTATATATATAAGAGGGCTCTTTATTAATATGCTCTTGAATAATTTTGTCATTAATTGTAAGAATCCTGATGCTGCATTTTTTGGCTAAGGAATCTATTAGTTTGTTTGGATGACTAATGGAGTAAATGGCTGCATCAATAGTTCCTTTACATAATGCCTCGCCTTGTGAGTCTATACTTAAGTGACCTATATGTTTGAAATCACTTAACTGCATATCATATAATTTAAGTAGTTTTTTGACGGCGTGGTAATTCCCGGAATTTAATTTTCCTACATTTACGGTCTTTTTCTTTAGATCCTTGAAATTTTTAATATCACTGTCTGCTTGAACAACTATAGTATAAGCTTCTTCATAAAGTGAGCAGAGGGTTCTAATATTTTTAAAGTTATATCCTTCGAAAGGGCCAATTCCATAATAAGCGTCATGTAATATATCGGATTGAACTATACCTATTTTATAGTCATTTTGATTATTTACTTCATCTATGTTTTCAACTGATCCATTAGAGTTTTTAACCGAGCAGTCAAGTACTTTGCATAACTCTTGGCCAGTTTCATAATACTGGCCATTGCTATGGCCAGTATATAATTCTAGGGTTTCTTTACTTTGGGCAAAAGAACTTAAGAGGAATAGTAAGCTACTTGCTAAAGTAAGTTTCTTCATCTAATTTGCCTTCGCTTTTGTCGATTATAAGAGTGACAGCAGCATCTCCAGTTATGTTAACAGTAGTTCTAATCATGTCTAGTATTCGATCAATTCCAGCAATTAAGGCTACTCCTTCTATTGGTACATTGATGGCTGTTAAAATCATTGGTAGCATGATCATTGAGGATCCTGGTACTCCTGCGCCTCCAATTGAGCCAACTGTTGCTGTGATTATTATAATTATATAATCGTGAAAAGATAAATCTATGCCTGCTACTTGAGCAAAAAATACAGAGCTCATGCCTAAATAAATAGCCATTCCATCCATATTCATGGCTGCTCCAAGTGGAAGTACAAAAGATGTGCTACTGCTTGAAACTCCAAGCCTTTCTTTGCATACTTTCATCGTAGTTGATAGGGTTGCCTTACTGCTGCTGGTAGAGAAGGCAAGAGCTTGATATTCCACACTTTTACGATAAAACGGAAAGGGCGAAATTCTAGCAAAAATATAAATAAATGCGCCAAACAACAAGTACTGGATTGTCATGCCAGTGGCAACAGTTCCAATTAACTTAAGTAGATCAGTTAAGACTCCACTTCCTTGGGTTCCTACGATCCAACCAGTAAGAGCTAAAGCTCCATAAGGGGAAAACTGAATAATAACAGCTACCATTTTAAATATTAACTGTGAAAGCATTTGAAAAACATCAGTTAGTCTTGAGCTTAGTCCACCCATCTTAAGAATTGTTACTCCGGTAAAGATGGAGAAAAATACAACTTGTAGCATATTCCCTTCGACCATTGCAGATAAAGCATTGCTTGGAACGATGCCCGTAATCATGCCGATGATGCTAAAGTCTTTTACCATACTGGTGTCAACTTTTGTTGTTACTGTAGATAGGTCTAAATAGCTATTAACTCCAGGCTCAAGCCAGATTGCAATTGTTAGCCCTGTTAAAATAGCAAAAGTTGTGGTTCCAAGATACGCTGCGCATGCTTTTATGCCAATTCTACCTAAGGAGGCTGGGTCATTAATGCTAGTGATTCCAGAGATCAGTGAAAAGAAAATTAGAGGAATGATAATCATTTTTATAGCATTGAGAAATAAATCTCCCACTGGCTTTATGTAAACAGAGTTTTCTCCGTTTATAAATCCATAAGCTATTCCTAGTATCAAGCCTATGAATACTTTATGCCATAACTTAAATGTAAAGTGATTGATTATAAAAACAAATATTAGTGGAATTCCACCTAGCTTTAATGCTGAGGTAATAAAATCTCCAACCATATTAAAATCTAATGAATCCATAATTTACTCTCTAATTTACTTAATGCTGTCATTTTAAATAGCTGCATATACTATACAATTTATTCCAAGATGTCTAACTTAATCGTTATAAAGTGGGGGGTGTAATATGTTATCTTACCCGAGAGCGGCAGAAATCAAGGAGATATAGTAATAAAAAAGCAAGAGAAACTAGCGCTGATAGCATATAATTTCCATAAGTTCTATAGTAAGTGAGTGTGGAAATATAGTTAGGAAGTTGTGCGTCTATGATGGCTTGGGTTTGAAGAGGGGCATGTTTTACTATATGCCCGAAGCTATCAATAATTGCGGAAATACCAGTTGTTGCAGCTCTGGCCATAGGGACTCCTTGCTCTATTGAGCGAAATTTGGCAATAGCTAAGTGCTGTTTAGGTCCAATACTTTTACCAAACCATCCATCATTGGTTATATTAACAATCCAAGTATAAGGCTGCTTAGGATATTCAGAGAAAGTTGCTTCATAGCAAATGCTTGGGGCGAATGGATGTGTGGTTTTAACTGTTCTTAGTTCTTTTCCACGGCTATAGTCCATGGACCCTGGGGTAATCTTATTAATAAAAGGGAAAATATTTCTTAAAGGTATGAATTCTCCTAGTGGAACGAGGTGAATTTTATCATAATAGTCTATTATTTCTCCCTGGTCATTAATTGCAAATAAAGAATTCCATGCTTTTAATGGCTCTTGTTCAATTCTATTGGAGCTAAAAATTAAGGTTCCATTCTTTGGGGCTGCATTCTTAATTAATTTAAGTAATTCTGTATTTAGGTTATATTCTATTGATCCTTCAGGCCAGATTACATAATCTATGTTATTGTTATTTTGACTCATATCAATTGATTTAATTAAGTTTTCATATCTATTATTCATTCTAGATTCAATATTTTGATCAATATTAGATTGGATTAGTCTGATATTTACTTTTTGCTGGGTGGTCATAGAGTTTAGGTGCTGTATTCCATAGCTATAGCAAGCTATGAAGCTAAGTGATGCAAATAATATATTTTTCTTTGTAACAAAAGGAAAAATTTCTTTAATGGATCCTGCCCATATTATGGTTAAAAAGCTTAATCCGTAGATTCCAAATAAGGAAACGCTTTGACTTATTATTTCTGAGCTAGACCACACATAACCAATTAACAGCCAAGGAAGCTCAATATACCCAAAGCTACGAATTAATTCCATGGCCAGCCAAATCATAGCAGTAATAAATATATTTCCATATGAATATTTAAAGATACAGAATCCCATTAATGAAAAATATATTGCAAAGAAAGCAGGAATTAGAAGTAAGCCAAATGGATATAACCAAAGCAATTGATCTCCATAAGCTAACAGTGAGGTGCTAAACCAGTTGTGACTATATATAAAATATCCATATCCAAAGCTAAATGAAGTCCATGCTGCTTCCTTACTATTTTTAGACTTTTTAATAAAATGTAGAAAAAGGGCAATTGAGCATAAAGATGGTATAATATAGTTGTATGGAGGCTGTCCAAAAGAACAAATTAATCCTAGAATAAATGTAATAAAACATATTTTTTTGTTCATAAAATAGATCTCATGAGTGATATAGCAATAATCATCATCATAACTCCAATAATGAAGTCTAAAATTTTCCATGATTTTGGTTTTTCAAAGAATTTTCTTAGATATTTAGCGCCAAAACCTAATATAGAAAGCCAGATAAATGAAGCAACTATGGCGCCAATAGTAAATGATGTTTTTAGATCTAAGGGAATGCTGCTTGAGATTCCACTCATAACAATGCAAGTGTCTAGAAAAGCATGAGGATTAAAAAGGCTTACAGAGAATGAGATAAGGATAACATGTTTGAGGCTTGAAACAGGAGTGTCATTATGAGTTAGAATATTATTCTTTTTAAAAGCTGAATAGAATGATTTTATACTATAAATAGTTAGAAATATTATTCCTCCCCAATTAGCAATTTTTTCGATGCTTCTATTTGTGGTCCATAATTCACCGAATCCATTTACTCCTAGTGTAATAAGAAATGCATCACAAAATGCACAAATTAATACTGCAACTAAAATATGATTGCGCATGATGCCTTGCTTTAATACAAAAGCGCTTTGCATACCAACTGCTATGACCAGCCCTAGAGTTATAAATAAGCCTTTCATGAATATATATGGATCAAATGTCATAATAAATTCTTTGATTAGCATTGCTTAATATGCTATGGTTCTTTAAACAAATATCATATTAATAAATATATGAAATTACAAGCTATAATAAATTCATTTCCTAATGAATATGACTCTGAAGTAGAAAAGAAATTAGTTAATGAAATTCTCGCATTTGAAGCAAGTAGCTTAAATGATGAATTAGCAGATATATTAGCATTTTCTATTAGTCAGAAATATAATAAACTTGCTATCGCTATTTTAGAAAAGAATTATAATGGAAAAAAAATTGAATTAGAGAGTATGAATCAGGCTCTAATAAATCAGAGTGCAGAGAACTATTCTTTATTGCATTTTACAGCTCAATATGGCAATAAAGATATGATTCTCTATTTTTTAAGGAATGGAGTTAAGCTTTCTTTAGATAAAGACCAGCTCTCCCCACTGCATGCTTTAGTTTTTACTAAAAACCTCAATAAGCAAGATTATATAGAAGTTATTTCAGAATTTAAAAAGGCAGATCCAGAAGTGATTGGCCAACGAGATGCATTCTTTTTAACCGCATTGCATTATGCCGCGCAGCAAGATAACTCAGCAGCTCTAGAGGCCCTAATTGACAGTGGCGCATCATAGCATGTGCCATTCTTAAACACTACTGATTCTCTCATCGCTCACATACTTTAAAAGTAGGCTTCGCTCCTTCTATCATAGTATTGTTCAACTTGGCACATGCTATATATCTGCAGTTATCCCTACAGTGCTAAAAGTTACTAGTAATTTATAAGTATATTTGTATCCTATATCATGAGCTGCAATAATAAATAGGGAGAATTTAATTTTATTATTTATTATGGATTCCTGTCTCGTTAGTTGCCATAGTTTTTTTAAGGCCAACAATTTCTTCCTCACTTGCTTCTATAGGATCTTTCATGATATACCAACTCACCTTTCCTGTACATGGGCAAGTAGTTACAGTCGCTTTATTATAGTAATATTGTTTGTTTGTAGGGAGTAAGGCTGTTAAATTGTTATCTTCTATCGCAAACCTAGTTCTAGGTTTATCATTCACAGTTGCTATGAGTTCGTTTATTATCGTATTGGATTTTCCTTCTTTGATCATAACAGCAACTACTACGATATTATCGTTGTTGATGTCTTGGTGAACGAAATGTACAACTGCTTGAGCGATATTGTTGTTTATTGAATGTTCTGAAGGCAAATGAATATGGAATTCAACTAACTTATAAAGCTTGTTACCAATATTTATATGTTTAGATTTTTCTACGGATGTAGGAGGGTATGCGTAGGCTTTATAATCAAAAATTATTGGAGATCCATTTATATCTAAGTCTTTTTCTGTGAGTTCTATTGTCGCTGTTTTAGTTGTTTTGCATTTCTGAAATCTTTCATCTAAGCTATTCCACTTATTAGGACTATCTCTCCCTACAAAGCTCCATATAATAGATTCCCCAGCAATTGATATATTAGAAAAAAGTAAGATAAAAGCAAAAACTCTAAGCATAGTAGCTCCCAATGTTTTTAATTAATAGTTGATAATATCAATTTATCATTATTTGCTACGCAGATCAACACTAGATTTATTTGATATTGAAGTTAAAGAAATGTCTTTTTGATTGATTTTTGTCCCAGTCTATTTTCTTTAACTCATCAACATATATTTCTTTAGTGCATTTAGAAATAGTTTTCCTCCAGAATTTCAGTGCTATTATATTTTCTGGAATGACCGTCACTTCCCAAAGTCCTGGATGCATTTTAAATATTTCTTGTGCAACTATAGAGGAGATTCCTTTTCCTTGAAACTTAGCAATAATAAAGAACTCATCTATAATTGTTGTCTTGTGTTCTTTTCTTAATAGAATGAAGCCTGATAACTCTTCATTTACTCTTATTAAATAAACTTTTCTATTTTCTTCTATGAATGATTTTTTATAATCATATGTTTCATATAAACCATTTTCAGGAGTTAGACCTTCGTCTGACATAAAAGAGCAAAATCTTGACATTTCATAGTCATAGAATTTAGAAAGATTTGTGACTGCTGGGTAATCATCTAAAGTTGCTGGTATAATTTGAACTTTAGGTGCGAATTTTTTTATTAAAAAGTCTGTTTCAAGGCCAACAAATACTCCTGCGTTCATAGTGAAACTACCGATATGTTCAAATCCTGATTTTTTATAGACATGAAGATCTTTGGGGTTGTTGGCGTCAGGGTCAATAAAAAACACATCAGCGTGAGAGTCAATTCTATTGCGAAAATATTCAATAAAACCTGATAAAGTTTCTGCTGCAAGGCCTTTTCCTACATAATCAATATTTCCAATCATATAGTCAATACTGTAAGTTCTACCGGTTTTTGAAAGTGCAGTATTTTTTATTGGTTCGCGCTCCATATCAATAGTTTCTTTAACTGTCATGATTAAGCTGAAAGGAACATTATCAATTAAGGCAATCCAATAGCTATATCTTCCTTCTAAATAGCTTGAGTCTTCTTTTCTTCCATTTAGAAAAATGAGGATATCATCTTTATGTTCTTGAGAGTTATCCCAAAATTCTTTTACATGCTCTTCTTCTAGCCATTTAAATATATCAACTTGATGTTTAATATCTGCTTTTTCAAAACTAATTCCCATATTTGCCTGCTTGAATATATTTTAATAAATGATAGCATAAAAATATTTATAAGTTTAGAGAGATTTGGTTATGAGACAAGTGGGAATTATTTTGGTAAAGTTTTACCAAAAAGTTATGCCAACAAATTTAAGAGCTTCTTGCCGCTTTCAACCAACTTGTTCGGATTATGCTATTGAAGCTCTTAAAAAACATGGTTTTATTAAGGGGAGTTGGATTGCATTGAAGAGAATATTTCGTTGCAATCCATTCGGTGGCTCTGGTTATGATCCTTTGCCATAGAGTTTTCTGAAATTAAGGCTAAGAATTAGTATTTTTATATTTTATTTGACTCAGTTTATTGGAGGCATAAAATAAAGTCTCTATTTCTTGCATCTAAAAATTTTAAGAAAAATAGTTGAACAGAGTTTGTAACAAATACCTAAGGTGCCGATAGAAATTAAAGAAATACCAATAGGTATAAGTATAAAAGGCTCTCTCACAAAACCGTTTTCATCTATTTCCGTGCCTATTAGAAAGAAAGTTAAGAGAGAAAATAGTCCTAAAATTATTGTAATATAGCGCATGTTTAGTAATTTTTTTAAGAAAATCAATTTTGTCATATTATTTTTTTTATAAAAGATTGTTATCGTTATGTTGATAGCAAATAAATATGTATATTTATTTACTGCATTCAATAGATAAGATGCAACCTCAATTAAAACTTAGCTTATCTTCTTCTAATTTAATCTCTATTTTACCGCCATCTTTTAAGTCTCCAGATATGAGCATTTTAGCCAGTTGATTCTGGATTTCTTTTTGAATCAATCTTTTTAAAGGTCTTGCTCCATAAATAGGGTCATATCCATTAAGGCTTATCCAGCCTCTTGCTTCTTTTGTTAATTCAATTTTTATATTGCGTTTAGATAAAGTTTTTTCTAAGTTACTTAATTGAATATCAACTATTCTTTCGATATGTTTTTGAGTAAGCTTATGAAATATAATTATTTCATCTAAGCGATTGATAAATTCTGGTCTAAATGATTTTTTAACTGTTTCCATAACAATTTGTTTAGCTTCTTCAAATGTTTCTTCTGTTGCTAAAGTTAAGGCTTCAGATCCTAAATTTGAAGTTAAAATGATAACGGTGTTTTTAAAGTCTACAACGACTCCTCGGCTATCTGTAAGCCTCCCTTCATCTAAAACTTGTAAAAGAATATTAAAGACATCTGGGTGAGCTTTTTCAACTTCATCAAATAATATAACCTGATATGGTCTGCGGCGAACAGCTTCAGTTAATGTTCCTCCTTCTTCGTATCCTATATATCCTGGAGGGGCGCCAATAAGTCTTGCTACTGCATGTTTTTCCATATATTCAGACATATCAAATCTAAGCATAGCATGTGGATCATCAAACATGAATTTTGTTAATGCTTTTGTTAGCTCCGTTTTTCCTACTCCTGTGGGGCCTAGAAAGAGAAAGGATCCTAATGGGCGTTTAGTATCTTGAATGCCAGCTCTTGAACGTCTAATAGCATCACTAACTGCGCATAGAGCTTCCTCTTGACCAATAACTAATTCAGATAATATCCCCTCCATGTTAAGAAGCTTTTCTTGTTCGCTGCCCATAATCTTATCGGTAGGAATTCCAGTGGTTCTAGCAACAATTTGGGCAATTTCTTCTTCGGTTATTTCTTCTTGGATTATGATATTGCTATTGCTTTCTTCGCTTTTTTCAAGTTCTTCACTTAATCTAGGAATAGTTTCGTAAGTTAATTGGCCTGCTTTAGCTAGGTCTCCTTCTCTTTTTGCAATTTCAAGTTCATGTCTTGCATTTTCAAGCTGTTCTTTTAGCTTTTGAGCATTATTAATTTTTAGTTTTTCTGCACTCCATTTGCTAGTTAGGTCTTGAGATTTTTCCTCAAGATTTTCTAGTAATGATTTAATTTTTTCTAGTCTTTCCTGTGCTGCCTTATTAGTTTCTTTCTTTAAGGCTTCACTTTCTATTTTTAAAATTATAATTTCACGATCTAGTTTATCAATTGCTTCTGGCTTGCTATCCACTTCCATCCTAAGTTTACTAGCCGCTTCATCAATCAGATCAATTGCCTTGTCTGGTAAAAATCTATCAGTTATATAGCGATCAGATAAGGTGGCTGCAGCAACAATAGCGCTGTCAGTTATATTGATTCCATGATGAACTTCATATTTTTCTTTTATACCTCTTAGAATAGCTATCGTATCTTCAACTGTGGGTTCTGCGATATATACTGCTTGAAATCTTCTAGCTAAAGCAGGGTCTTTTTCAATATGTTTCCTGTATTCATTTAATGTGGTGGCGCCAACACAGTGCAGTTCTCCCCGTGATAAAGCAGGTTTTAGTAAGTTGGAGGCGTCCATAGAGCCTTCGCTTGCTCCTGCTCCAACTAACATATGCAATTCATCGATAAATAATATTATTTCACCATCTGCAGCTGCTACCTCTGTGAGCACACTCTTGAGGCGTTCTTCAAATTCTCCACGATATTTTGCTCCAGCTATTAATGCACCAAGGTCGAGGCTAATTAATCGGCAATTCTTTAAACTTTCTGGGACATCTCCTTGCACCATTCTTTGGGCGATTCCTTCAATGAGTGCGGTTTTTCCAACGCCTGGTTCGCCAATTAAGACTGGGTTGTTTTTAATTCTTCTTGATAAAACCTGGATTGTACGTCTAATCTCTTCGTCTCTGCCAATAACCGGATCTATCTTTCCTTCTCTTGCTGCCTTAGTTATATCTTTAGCATATTTCTTTAATGCTTCGTAGTTTCCTTCAGCATTGCTGCTATTTACATTGCGCCCTTGCCTTAGGCTTTCGATAACTTTTTTTAAGTTGTCTTTATTTATCTTTCCAGCTTGAAGAATCTTTCCTGCTGGAGATTCTTTATTTATAGCTATACTTAGCAGCAAGGTTTCGCATGCAATAAACTGATCTTGCATTTCTTTTGCAATTTTATGTGCGTCTTCAATAATTTTTGCCGTGTCTTGAGCAATATATAGCTGATCACTTGCCGTAGATGTTTTTACTTTGGGTAGTTTGTTGATTTGCTCCTCAGTGCTTGATATTATGTGGTTTAAATTTCCTCCAGCATTTTGAATTATCCTAGAACTTAATTGCTCCTCATCATCAAGCATGGATTTTAAAATATGTAGGCTTGAAAATTGTTGATTTTCATTGCTTAGGGCTATATTTTGTGCTTTTGTTAAGATAGCTTTTGAGCGTTCAGTAAATTTTTCAATATTCATAATTTATCTCCCTTTATTGTTATTATATAGATGGGTATTAGCAAGAGAGTATTCAAGTAATGCGT
>Ga0129324_10002571_pt1 | contig 11072 bp, 16 predicted proteins | sample CPBDNA_7_FD_96879 | JGI IMG/M metagenome (GOLD analysis project Ga0129324, IMG submission 96879) | Freshwater to marine salinity gradient microbial communities from Chesapeake Bay, USA - CPBay_Spr_15_0.2_DNA | ecosystem: Environmental > Aquatic > Marine > Coastal | place: USA: Chesapeake Bay... | reverse complement strand
TAGTTTGATACCCGATCACCGTATACACCTGGAGAACCTACCCGAAGTGGGTGATCACTAGCACATATGTCAAATGCACCCCATGAAACAAGGAAGGGTATCCCAGTCTTTTCAATAAACTTCATAGCTTCCTTCTCCGCTTCCGCAAGCTTTACACCGTGACCGAATATGACAACTGGTCGTTTACTCTTGTATATGTATTCTGATATGTCATATTGTGGAGTGACTCGGCGACTATGTGTGATGAGATTGATATTAACATCTTCAATTGAAGACATTTGGAGGTTTACCGGTAGGTCCATGAGAACTGGACCGTATCTAGGTGTCTTAAGTTCTGTCAGTAATTCCCTGAGAACACCTTCAAGTTGAGAAAGTTCCGGAACATGTAGAGACTTTTTTGTGACATCTTCAAAAAGTTTGGCGACGGGCATCTCTTGAAAACCAGTCTGTCTAGGTTTAGATTTGAAGTTGGAGAGGTCCTCTTTTGTGTTTACCTGTCCACTTATGAAAAAGGCTGGAATAGAGTCGTACCAACAACCACAGACACCATTAAGAATGTTTTGAACGCCGGGTCCACTAGTTACTACAACTCCAGCTGTTTTACCCGATGCTCGATAATACCCTTCGGCTGCCATGGCCGCCGATTGTTCATGTTGAAAACAATAGTATTTAATCTTAGGGTTTCTAGCAATTGCGTTTATAAACGGGACAATAGCTCCACCGGTTATTACAAAATACGTATCTATACCATTGATGTATAGCGTTTCTATAATGTAATCACAGGTGTTCATCTGTTAATATATGGAGCTAAATCTTTAATCATATTTCCACGAACTTCCCGACATTCCCAATAATTTTTCAAGTTCTTCTTTTTTCATATTGTAACTATGTTCATCTGTGGGAAATTTACCTGAATGCACTTCATTTGCGTATTCATTAATGGCATTGTGAAACATTTGTTCACCGTTGATAAACTGCTTGATAAATTTAGGTTTAAAGTCCCAAAACAATCCTAGAATATCATGAATAATAACGAGTTGACCATCAACACACGAGCCTGCACCAATACCATACACAGGTATCTTTAGTTCTTTACGAACAATTTTAGATACTTCTTTTGGTACAGCTTCAAGTAGTAACAGAGAAGCTCCGTTGTCTTCAACACTTTTGGCCTGTGTGACTAGTTTATCTACTTCATCATGCGTTTTAGCTTGAATTCTATATCCACCGAATCGAGCTTGCGTTTGTGGAGTAAGGCCTAGATGAGACATCACAATAGTTCCAGAATCTACGATGGATTTAATTCGATCTGGAAAATATCCTTCAATCTTTACTGCATCCATACCAACTTTTATAAATTTACCGGCATTAAGTATAGCAGTCTCATTTGATGATTGATAAGACATGAAAGGCATATCTCCAATGAGAAACTGATTTTGCGAACCCCGCTTTACAGCTTTACAATGTGTGATCATCATATCCATGGAAACCTCGTTAAGATTTTTTATACCATGAACAGTTGATCCAGCCGTGTCTCCAACAATAATAAAATCAACGTTACAATTGTTTATAATTCTTGAAGTTGGATAATCATATGAAGTCACACCTATACTACGGACATTATTCAATTTATTTTTGAAAAGATTGAGAATAGTCCGTTTCATATTATTTAGATGAAAAGTTTTATCTTTAAGTTAAAGGATAAATGTTTTTTCATTACAATGATAGCTGTAGTATCCGTTCATGACGAAAAATATGAACCACTAGCTGAATGGACACTTCACAAAAACAAAAAGGAATATTGTGAAAAACATGGTTATATTTTAGAGTATGCAAACGATGGTGGTGCTAAAGTGTGTGGTAAACCTGTAATGCTTCCACCAGCACCTGATACACATATTGCAATTGGTTGGGGTAAAATTTTTCTTATTAAAGATGTCATGAGACGACATCCAGATGTAGAATGGGTTTTTAGCTCCGATTGTGATGTCATGATTACGAATATGGAGACAAAAATAGAAGACATCATAAAAGAACATGCAAGTGAAAATACACATGTGATGATTCCAGCAGACTGTAATGGTATAAATTGTGGCAACATGTTAGTAAAAAATAGTTCAATTGGTAAAGCCTTTTTAAATACTGTAATTTCCGGAATGCCACTTTATAGGCATTGGTACATGGTTGAAAATCAACTTATTCAAGACATGTTCGTAGGAAGTCATCTACGTGAAACTGGTATTACACCCGGTGGAACTTTCTGGGCTGAAGTTGGACGAGTTTTACCACAGAGAATTATAAATTCGTACGACTACACAAAATTACCAAAACTTAAGATGAGACCCAACTTCAATGATATTCTCGGTACAGATGGTCAGTGGCAAGAAGGTGATTTCTTAATTCAATGGCCTTCTACCGATCTTAATTATAGAATTAAAGCCGCAAAAGAGATGTATGAAAACCTAAATAAAAAGAAATCTTCTCAAAAAGTAAGTTCAAATGATTGAAGAACACGCAGAATTCAAGGATTTATATCAGGGTCTCGTAACTAGGAGTGAGGAGATCGCCGCCGATCTTAGAGACCTTCCAACGGATTATAGACTTGCCGAGCGATATACGGATATTGATCAGGAAGTCTATGAAGTCTATAATTGGTATGAAACGAGAAAAAGGGAGTTACAGCGTTATGAACGAGAGAGACATGAAATGAACGCTCGAGTAAAGAAAATTGAGACCAAATTGAAAGTGCTCAATAATGATGTACAGTCCTTCAAATTACGAGAGTTTTCTCATGCCCAACACGGAGGCTCGTATTCACAACTACCTCAATACCTGCATCAGTGAGGTTCTTGCAAAAGGCGACATCTTCGGAGCACGTGTCTCTCAATAAAACCCCATCTTTACCTTCAATCTCTATGAGAGGGTAGCTAAAGTATGGATACTTCAATTTTTCTAAAACCTCTCTACGACACGCAAAGAAACCCATGCCATTGTATGCGACGGGTACATACTTTGGGGTTCCCTCCAAGTCCTCAACTTTCATAAATTGGAATGTTCCATTCCGTTTGAAATATTCAACGTCCCACTCTTTCACACACGCATAGTGTGTGAGATCCTCCATTCTATAGAGACCTGAAACGACTGGATATTTTTCAGTATCCTTGATGAGTTCGATAAGTTGTTCGGGAGTGAAGATGATATCCGAGTCTATAGTGAGCCACACATCGTAGTCCAACTTTCCAAGAAAGGGTTTTTGGTCGACACCTCGAAGAACATCGAGACCTAGGGTTTTCATCCGTGAGAAAGTTACGTAACTCGAGTATTCATTTGTAACGACAACATCATATCCTCGAGACTTTAGAGTCATCATCGAATTGAGTAAATTCATCATAAATCGACCGGAAAAAGTTCGACCAGGAAGAGCTACTACAATCTTAGTCATTTTTATAAAATACTGAGCACTTCTTTAACCGCTGGGTGTCTAATAATATCTTCATCTTCCATCTCTACATGTTTTATGTGCTCTAAATCAAGACACTGCATCTTATAAACAAGATCCGCTAGACCATTTTCCGGACCTAGATCAGACTGTTCGAGGTCACCCGTAACTACCAATTTAGTCCCTACACCTATACGCGTCAAAAGCATCTTCATCTGATTTGGTGTCGCATTTTGCATTTCATCCGCTATGATGAGGGTATTGTTAAACGTGCGTCCTCGCATGTATCCCAGGGGTTCTATGTGAATACATCTTTCCATTTGGTTGTGGGTCATGAATTGTTCGAAAATATCATACATTGGTTTCGTCCAAGGTTCCATTTTTTGATCCATGTCCCCCGGAAGGTATCCCATATCCTCGTCGGCTGCTACAATAGGTCTCGTGAGTACAACTTTAGCGCGTGGATGTGAATAAATGTGTTCCATCGCAATTTGACACGCAAGCATCGTTTTCCCACTTCCCGCTGGTCCTGTTCCGATTACGATGGATTTATTTGACCTAAGAGCGAGCATATATTTACATTGACCAGGAGTTTTTGGGAAGTTCATCTACATTAATTAAAGATATTTTCCTTATATAATTTAAATGGAGTTCCACTTTGTAAAACTAAATGTAAATGGAACATATCTTAGCCTCGTGGATCCATCGTCAAAACCCCGTTATATGTGTTTCGCCGAAAAACCGGTCGCTGACCGTTGTGTACAATATGTAGCAGATTTTAGATCGCGTCATGGTATCTGGCCGAGTTTTGACATGTCGAATTCGAATAGAAAAATTGAAACCAAACTCGACGCAAAGCCCAGAACACCCGAACAGGTGAGTCGTTACCTAGAATTAGAAACGTACGATTTTCACACGATTGATGAAATCGCAAGTCGTACCAATGTATCATTTTATTGTGTATTACGGTTCGATACCGAAGCGACGGGGACGAGGGAGTCCGTATCCATGTCCGGACAAGAGATGGACGGAGACGCCACACCCGACAAATATGTAGAATGGATGAACTTTAACTTAAAAATAAAGTGACTTGTAACAATAATGTGTGGTATCATAGCTCTCTTCGGTGAAGAAGTAGAAGTTTCTTCATATCTCCTTTCTCACCGAGGTCCAGATGATTATAGAACTAAAACGATGGGTAAATGTCGAATGGATTTTTATAGACTTGCCATCAATGATCTCACAGAGGCGGGAATGCAACCCTTTGTGAAGAACAATTCCATGTTGGTATGTAACGGTGAAATATACAATCATAAGATTTTTAGATGTGGTGGAGAGAAGGGAATGAGTGATTGTGAGATATTACCTTCCCTCGTACAGAATTTTGGAGTTCCGAGAACATTTGATGCGATTAATGGAGATTTCGCATTTGTATGGACAAATGGTAAACAAGTTATTGCGGCTCGAGACCCAGTGGGTGTGCGACCCATGTTTTATACGCGATACGCCAAGGATTCTATCGCTTTTGCGAGTGAGGCCAAGGCACTTCTCTTTCTCAAGTCTCGAATTCACGTGTTTCCACCGGGACACTTTTACGATTCATATATAAATGATTTTATCTGCTATCATACCGGATATTGGTTTATTAATAAGTATTTGAAGTCAGACTTTCACAAAGAACTTCGCGACACTCTCGAACAAGCTGTACATGAGCGTCTCGCGACGACTGATCGTGAAGTTGGATTTCTTCTTTCGGGTGGCCTTGATAGCAGTCTTATAGCTTCTATCGCTTCTCGTAAAATGGGGAGAATCAATACGTTCTCGATTGGTCTCGTGGGAAGTCCGGATTTGGAGGCTGCGAGGAAGGTTGCAAAATATCTCAATACGAATCACACGGAGGTGACTTTTACCACGGACGAGGGTCTCGGTCATATGAGGGATGTTATTCGTTCTCTGGAATCTTATGACACGACTACAGTCAGGGCGAGTGTACCGATGTGGCTTCTTTGTAAATACATCAAGGAAAATACCGGATGTCGCTACATCTTTTCAGGTGAGGGAAGTGACGAAGTTTTGGGTGGTTACCTCTATTTTCATAACGCACCAGACGTGGTTGCCTTTGCGTCGGAGAATATGAGAAGGCTTCGTCTCATTCATCAATTTGATGGACTTCGAGCGGATAGGTGCGCCGGTGCCCATGGTCTAGACCTCATCGTCCCATTTTTGGACAAGAAGTTCATAGATTTGTGTATGCGTGTAAATCAAAATGAAAAGATTAATCCAGTCGAGAAGCACATGTTGAGAAAAGCATTTGAAGGATATTTACCCGATGAAGTCCTATGGAGACAGAAGGATGGGATGAGCGATGCGGTAGGCACAGGTTGGGTAGGAAGAATTAAGGAGTTTGCCGAAAGTGAAATTGACGACACAACATTTTGGGATATTCGTACTAGGACTAGGGAGCATAACACACCGTTGACGAAGGAGGAGGCACTCTATCGAAAGATATTTTGGGATATGTATGGTCAAGATAACGACCATCTCATTTCTGAGATTTGGAGACCAAAGTGGACCAATATAACTGATCCTAGTGCGCGTCTACTTATAGAAAAGAATCCCAAGTAATATAAAATGGCTCACTTTGTGAGAAGTTTCGACTGCAAGAATGAGGAACATGTCATGTGGCTCAAGAAACTGGGTGATGAAATGACTATGTCTATCAGTGGTGACCGTGTCAACCTTTCTAAGACCATCAATGAAAACCCTTTACCCGGGAAACCTTCTATGGACAATGTGATGGACTTTGCCTATATACACTTTCAGCTCTGTATGAAATATACAACCGCAGTTTTAAACGGACATGCGTTTATACCAACGGTATTCGCGTAGTTTGAAGTTTTGGGGTTCAGAGTTTTCGTCCATTCGTACGAGAAGTATTTTACCCAAAACTTCCTCTTTGTTGAAAGGTGCTGGTAAAATGTTCTCGTTTTTCATGTGACCGTTCTCTGCTTTCATGATTACGACATCTATATCAGGCCATTGACCGATGAAGGTTTGTCGACCACCCAAAAGTTTAAAAATTTCATTCTTCTCCGGAGAGATGTCCAAGTCTATTTCTTCCACTTTACCCAATTTCTCATGAATGAGAATTGCTCTGTTCATCCTTATTGTCTATCATTAAAAAAATATCAGCACATTATAAAAATGAATGCGACGAATCGTGCCGCTATTAGGTACATTGTCATACTCTTCGTAGCTATTATCGCAATCACGTTCTTTACTAAGGAGAGGTACACATCTGGACGCCCTGATTACAGATATGGCTTCGTTGACACCAACCCCGCACGCCGTGTTTCTGGTTTTTTCGACAATTGCTCTCCTGAGAACATGGAGGACTGCACGAGGAACAATCCTTACGAAGGTTTACCGCTGCCCTAAGTGATATAAAAAATACACAAATATTAAGAACAATGAACTCGACTCGTGAGTTTGTAGTAGAAAGATTTTCTACCCTCCTCGACATTCCACAAGATGATAAAATCTGTAAGGATCTCGAGAAGTGTATACTGAATTACGCATATGACATGTGTCATGATGAACCCGCTTGGGACAACCCAAATTTTTCGAGCATCTACAAGCAAAAGTTCCTGTCCCTCCAGCATAACATTCGCAATAATTCACAATTGAAAGAAAAAATAGTGACTAAAAAGTTAAAACCCCTCGAAGTCATAGATATGAGACCTGAACAACTGGATCCGAATGGGAAATATGCAAAAGTTTTAGAAAAGAGGATTCACAGGGAAATGAGAAAGGAGGCGCTTACTAAGGAGGCTAAGAATCAAGAGGGGTTCTTCACGTGTAATAGGTGCAAATCTAAGAAGACGACGTACTATCAATTACAGACTCGGTCTGCTGATGAGCCAATGACGACATATGTGAGCTGTCTTAACTGTGATAAAAATTGGAAATGTTGAGGACGTGTTCGGAATCTGTGAGATCTGTAGGCATATCACCTACAGACAGGACAAAATTGTAAGGTAATTGCTTTTTCATGAGAGATTTTGTATCGGCACTGGTAAATCCTAAGTAGTGATATGGTATTTTGTACTCTTTTAGTTGACCAATGGTCCAACGAATAACGTGACCAAAACCTGGACGAGCTGTGATGATGATGACTTTGTACCCTCTTCTTTTTGCTTCATACAAAAGTTCTATGATTGGTACATTGGGTTTTCCATTGGTAAAAATGAGGGTGTCATCTATATCGAACATGACTGCATCATTCCACCTTACCTTTCTGTTTGATATGTAGTGAACACCCCAGCTCTTTAGATTATCCATTAATACTATTAAAGATTTAAAATACCTTTCGTGTAGTTATGCTCGTCGACGTTGAATGCGAGGATGGTACGATACAAATAGCTCGTATCATACACGAAGAAGGTGATACGTGTAAAGTTACGTTTCTTGAACGAATCAAGAGTAATCTTTATGAATTTTCCAAAGAAAGTGAAACGATAGATAATACCAGTATTTCAGGATACTACGACACTGATGATCTGGATCAAACCCACTTATATGTGAAAGTTCCTGGTGGATACGAACTTATCGATGACAGTGAGGATGAGGATTACGAAGCTACCGAAGATGATGAGACGGAGGACGATATTTCCCTTGTTGATGAAGAGGAGGACGCCTAAGTCGGTTAAAAAATAAATCAATACTTATCATAACAATGGACTATAAAGAACCCAAAAAGCGTGTGACTAAGAATGATAAGAAAAGTAAAAAACAAGTGTACTCTCAAAAACACGTTAGAAACTTACTTAAACAAAAGGAGGCATCTCTAGCAAAGAGAAACGATGGCGCCGTACCAGCCCCCAGTTGCACACTATTCCCAAATGGACGTGTCTGATTACACCGAAGATCAGATTTTTTCGTTCATTGGAAAGACTGGTAAGAAGTTTTACTGGCTGACACAAAAGCTTGGACTCGACTATCTTTGGTATGATAAGGAGCGACAGATTATCGAAATCTGGGGGCCGTATTTTACCCACCTCAATCAACAATCGGCACACGTGATTCGATGTGAGCTCGACTTTTTTTTGGAACCTAAGTTAGAGGAGAACATCACAAAAAATCAAGATGTTCAAACGCCCGTCGAAGCGTGTTAAACCCACGGGGCATCAAGGTCCCGTGGTCATACCCGAGGGTTCACTTCTTCATAAAATTGTAACTCCATGTACGACGAGTTTCTACGAACCTGTTAAGCGACCCGTGTATCATCAGGAGTCTTACCTCAAGAGTCTTAAGAAAAACTACGAAGATCATGGACTTCCATTCAAAGATCCTGAGCTTCCCGAGTACGTTCCACCCGAGAAAGTTCAACCACCTCAAGAGCCCGTACTTGTCTACGGTGATCGTGTTCAGGTGAATCTCAGGGTTTTAAAGAGTGGTGTTGTGAGAGTAAAGATAAATGGTGCTATCGCCGATATGTACAACAAATACTATCGACAGGGTAAAAAACCACCTTTCAAAGTGGTTTTACAGGCGTATAAATCGCATGGATTCAGTAAAGAATTTTTGGAAAAACTAAAAATTAAAAATGAAAAACAAAAACAATTTGCACTCAAATTTGAAAAAATGTTTGAAAAATTATTTGAGAAGGAACCAGTTAAAAAACCAAAGAAAGAAAAGAAAAAGGAGGAAGAACCAGAGGAGGAGAACCTCCCCGAAGAAGATGAGGAGGAAGAGGAAGATGTTCCCGGAGACGAGGGTGAGATGGATGTTGAACCTGAAGTCGACGAGGAAGTTGTAGAGGAAGAGGAATATTTTTCGGAACCTGAAACCTAAGTAAAAGTTTAATTTTTAATAAAGTATCTTATTATGTTCGTCACCAACGTTTCTCGACCGTGGCTTCTTTTTTAACATAAAAGAAGCGACGTATCACGCTAATCAACAAGCTAAAGAAAAAATTTGGAAACTTCCCAACGGTTCAGTCTTTTTCGGTGACGTTGAAGTGAGAGTGTACAATACAGACGATTACAAGAATGAACATTTTCTTTCTTTCGTTGATTCCAATTGAAATCGCTCATATGTCGTGTGACCAACACGTCGTCAAGATTCAGTTGGAAATTTGCCAAATGCTCTACACGGCGTGGTACTTTTCTGGTGAAGAAAACTACGTCCACGAGCACGCACCATTCACCAAAGATGGCAAGGCGAGAGGATATCGCCCTGCGCACAAGAAACATCCCATGACGATGTGGGTGGGTTCAAGTCTCGAGAACTACTTATACGCATGCAAAATTGGAATCGCTTTGACTCTCGAATACACACATCGATATGGTAAGATGCACACATGTGCGAGACATCTACTTTGGTTGTATGATAATCGACCATCTCATTTCGAGGAACGCCGAAGTGAGACTGCCTACTATTCCAAGGAGGGTATTCCAGAGTGTATGCCAGAAGACTACAGACGTGAGAGTGTCGTCGACGCGTATCAGTTGTACTATATGATGGATAAGATGTCATTCGCTCGATATAAAATCCCAGCAATAGTAAATGATTGTAGCGACAGCATTATTCAATCACCCGAACCTCAAGGGAACAGTCGAGTTTTATGAAAAAGGTAGTAAAGTTGTAATTAAAGGTGAACTCAAATCAAATAAATACAAAAATAGTACTCACGGTATTCACATACACGAAGCTGGTGATCTTAGTGATAACTGCATGGGTGCCTGTGGTCACTTTAACCCCTATGGTAAGAAACATGGTGGCCCAGGCTCCAAGGAGAGACACGTCGGTGATCTAGGTAATATTCGTTTCGACTCCAAGGGCATCGCCAAATTTATGATGGAAGACGCGCTCGTAAAACTGAGAGGAACCAAGGCGAACGTTGTTGGAAGGTCTCTCGTGATTCACGAGGACCCAGATGATTTGGGTATGGGTGGCCACTCGGATAGTTTAACAACTGGACACGCAGGTAAGCGCATAACGTGTGCAGTGATAGGCTATTCTAAAAAGATGTGTAAATGAACATGGCCTCAGGTCTCTCCTCGGGTGTTCCATAACCCATGGATTCAATAAGTTTTACTACTGGATTATTTTGATAGTCGTGAATCTCAACCATTAGAGTAGGTTTGTGTTTCTTTATAGTTTCTTGAGCTCCCTCTAAAACTTGTAGCTCATGACCTTCTACATCAATCTTGATGATGGACGGTACACCCTTATAAATATCATCTAGACGACAACACTGAACCTCTATACCTACACCTTTCATATCCTCGGTGATATGAAAACTAGTTCCACCATAGTTTATTTGTGTATTTGATTGGCATCCATGACTGGGTATGTATATAGTTTCCCTTTTCTTTTCATTTGAGAGGGCGCAAGGAAATACATTTATACTGTGAAGAATAGCATTTTGTCTCGCATTCTTCACCACTATATCGTGATACACAGGTTCAAAGGATACAACAGGACCATAATCAGAAAACATGAGACTGTTATATCCTATATTAGCACCGATATCAAGAATGTCGGTTCCCTCTTTGTAATATTTAGAAATGTCGTCACGCATCCATCCATCCCATTCTATATTGTGAGCTATGGTAGGCCCTATGTATTC
>Ga0129324_10002570_pt1 | contig 11078 bp, 20 predicted proteins | sample CPBDNA_7_FD_96879 | JGI IMG/M metagenome (GOLD analysis project Ga0129324, IMG submission 96879) | Freshwater to marine salinity gradient microbial communities from Chesapeake Bay, USA - CPBay_Spr_15_0.2_DNA | ecosystem: Environmental > Aquatic > Marine > Coastal | place: USA: Chesapeake Bay... | reverse complement strand
GATTATCAAATAGAGAAAATTCTTGACTCTTATTTTGACAGCGCAGCCATGGCCTATGATAATGAGGCTAAGAAAATATTTAAACAATATGCAGTATTAAACTTTCCATTCTAAGGGAGAATATAAAAAAATGTTTTACAATAAAGCTTTTTATCGTATCATTACTGAGAGAAAAGAAGATTATCAAATAGAGAAAATTCTTGACTCTTATTTTGAGTCTTATACCATGTATGCAGCCCGGGGGGTTTATAAGGGCGAAAAAGAGGACAGCTTGATTATTGAAATCATATCAGAAGATTATCAAGCAATTATCAGTGTTTGCCATAAAATCAAAATTATAAATAATCAAGAATCCGTTATGCTACAAAAGATTAAATCTGAGGTTATAGAGATATGAGATATTTCCAAATAGTAGATAATTATAATATTACTGAAAAAATTGTCAGTGAGAATTACCTAAAAAAGAATGATGGAATTTTAGCAAGACAATTTTTAAATATGGGAAAGGCCAAGCCTGGAGAAATAATTTATGCGGGTTTTGGTGGCTTTATGGTTATCGAGATTGAAAAATATGGTTATATTAACCCAAAGGAATTAAAATTATGAAACCTAAACTCAGTAAGGCAAGCAAAATGCCTTGTTATAGCTTCTCATTACCTGTTAATGATGAAGTTTGCAAAGGTAGGTATGATAAACAAGGTAAAATGAAGTCTGTTTGTTCAAAATGTTACGCAAACAAAGGCTTTTATAATATGCCAAATGCTATTAAATTAAGGGAACACAATTTAATATCAAGTAAAAGCTTGTTTTTTGCTACTGAAATGATTAAGCTTATTAAGGATAAAAAATATTTTCGATGGTTTGATAGTGGAGATATTTACAGCGACAAATTTTTATATAAGGTTTATATGGTTTGCCGTGAATCCCCTGATACTTTTCATTGGATACCCACAAAAACCAGAAATTTATTTAATCAAATTATCTGGAAAAAATTGGAAGCTTTGACTAATGTAAAAGTTAGGTTTTCTAGTGACAGTATTGACGGTCAATATATTAAAGGCCTACATGGTAGCACCGTTATTCAAAAAGAATCTTTATTCCCAGTCAATAAAGCTGAAGTTTTTACTTGCAAAGCTCCCAAACAAATGGGAGAATGCAGAAATTGTCGGGCCTGCTGGCATAATGAGAAGGTAATAGCTTATGAAATCCACTAGAGGAGATTAAAACAATGGACGATTATTTAGCGGTAGGAATAGCTGAAGGTTTTGAAGAAGCTGAAAGTTTGGATCAAGTTATTGAAGCATGGCAGCATTTAATTGATACTGGGCTTGCCTGGAAACTTCAAGGGTTTTTTGGCAGGACTGCAAATCAATTAATTCAGGAGGGTATTTGCCATGGCTGAATTAGAAACAGAAAATTTTTTTCAAGATTGTTACAGTATTATATGGGCTATTATTGCTATTTGCTTAGGCGGTATAGCCTACCATTATCTTTTAAAACTTTTATAAGGAGAATTTTTTATGCATGACACAAATAACACCGAATCTCGTAACAAACAAATAGATGCAACAGTGGCGGAATTGGAAAACAAGAGTGAACCAATTTGTTTTTGGCCGGGAGAATATGAAAAATTTTCAAACCATCACCCGTTTCCAAATGTGCCAACAGCCAAGGTTGATTCTAAAAAATGGGTGCGTATTACTCAATTTGAGAGAGATCCATTTGATAATACGTATTTTGGTAAGCAAATTGAGGCTATTGTTAAAGGGGATGCAGACCACGAGCGTTGTGGCTGGACTCGCAATGGCGATTGTTTAACCTTATGGCATAAGGCTGAATCTATTAACTAGGGGGGGGGTCATGTTATTTCCAGTAACAATAACAAAGTTTGAAAAAGGGGTTGAGGTTTCAAAGGAGGTTATACCTTCTGAGAAGCTTTCTCAGACCTTGTGGGATGAAGAAGACAAGATTACCTTTTCTTCAAAAGGATTCAAGCCTAAGCGTTGTAAGGGGTGCCAGGAATGGTTCGAGAGAATTTATGCTTCTGAGAAGTATTGTGCTGTTTGCAAGCCTTTACCTAACCGCTTTATAGGCTTGGAGGATTATTACTAATTAGACAAACTAGAATTATAACGCCACCTACCTTTCATAGCGTTGTAGCATTTGGCTGCGGGGTATTCTTCCGAGTCTCCTTTTATGGTGGGCAGGTATTTACTCCGGAGCCAATTTGCTCCTACCGTTACATCCGGTTCGCTGTTGAGTACATCGGCAAGTTTAGTGTTGGTGTACTCAATCAGCGGATTTCTTTTCAAGATTTCAATAATCTTCGCATTAATAAGCAGGATTGAGGACTTGGCGTTTTCTTCCCTGTCAATTTCCATAACAGGCTTATCCGTTTTAACGGCCACAAGGCTTGTAACATCCTCGTCAAGCTCAACTTTTTCCATTCGAATATATTTTTTAGTTTCCCATTCATCCAGGTCTTTTTGCTTCTGCATTTTTAATGCTACACCTTTGCCGACTCTATCTAGTTTTATGATGGTATCCGCATCGGCCCCAAATACAGATGAGCCCCTAGCTCGTGACGTTTCTCCGTGGCCAGTATGATGCAAGCCCAGGACGGTACAGCCAAGGTTCCTTTGCATGCACTCAACCATCCTGGTAAAAGTTGAAGCATGCTCCTGAGCATTCTCATTCACACCTTGCATAGCTCTACCAACAGTATCAATAACTACGAGTTTATATTCTTCATGCAATTCCTTTGCACCTAAAACAAATGGTTCCAGATCTTCACCTACATGCGGGACTGGATCGGCCAGGACAAAATTAGAAACCTTTCTCCCATTGTTATGCGTATACTCCCAAGCTCGAACACGATTAGTAATGCTTGCTCTACCTTCACCAACACAAAATAAAACAGGTCCGGATTCATTTATGATTGGCCAAGTTCCCCGCCATGGAAATCCCCCGCCGAGGGCAATGCTCAGCGCAATATCGAGAGCAACAAAAGTTTTATAGGTTCCTGGTGCGCCTACTAAAAGAGCATAGGCTTCGGCAGGAAGAAAATCATCGATGAGCATATTAGGGGGCTGAATTTGCCCCATGCCTTCTCTATCGACAATTCTAAACCTGCCGGAATTCACTTCGGTAGAACACTTGGGAGAGACTACGGGAGTGAATAAGCGCTTGTTGAGCGCCTGCCTATAAGATTCTGTTAAATTTCCTGGGGGGCTGGTGTTGTATGTATAGCCATTCTCTACTTTTTCTGAGAGTTCATCCAGGTCCCAAGGAGGGGAGCATTGAGGATTCCAGTAAATATTCATTAATTCCAATGCTTTTTCTTTTGATATGCCAAAGCTCTTGAGATGGGCAGCAGTAGCATAAGTGATATGGTCCCCACCTTCACCCTCTATCGCCAGCTTTGCCTTGCCACTGAGCCATTCAGTAGCTTTGCTGATGTTTTCCGGGAGATCCGCTTCTATAATCCAAGTATCATGATCTTCCCTTTGAATTCGGCCGGTACTTTTCTCCGCCATGAGGTCAGAGCGAAACCCTGGTTTACCTCTAGCTTCCCAAGTATACTCACCATCATTTGTTCTGGATGGGGATAGGAGTACATAGGAATTGTTAGATCGGACATCGACCTTGGGGGATAGCTTTGAAGCTGATGGAGGAATTATTTCACCTTCTGCCAGCTCGAAAAACAAATGCTCTCCCCCTCTTGGAGTGCGCTGGATCAAGGATGTGGGGGGTATTGAGCCAATACTCTCCTCTAATTGGCTCATACTGTGACCTGGATCGAGATCCAACACCATCATGCCAGCAGCCCCCACATCAAGCGCTATATTAGCTTCTGGCCATTTTGTCCACCAATAATTAATTTTTTCTAAATTAGTTGTTGACTCCTTAACACCTTCTGTGGTATAAGGTGTCTTGTCAATGCGACAAGGAAATACAGGCCAACCTTTTTGAGCATAGTCTAGCGCTGCCTGTAAATATTTATCTGTCATGTGGTGTCTCTCCCAATTCGAGGTTAGAGGCATATGGTATACTATTTAAAGGGGGAAAGTCAAATGAACGCTGAACCATTGAGTGATGAGTGTCAAAAAATAATTTCTAAAATTTTAAATGATCCAAACGGGGCAGTTTCAATTGACAGTTTGAGAAGATGGCTTTTAAAAGCCATGGCCACCATCGACCAATGCACAAAGGAACGGGATGAGTTGCATACTAAAAATGCTAAGTGGGCAAATATGGCACAGGATTATCATAAAGAAAACGAGAAGTTGAAAGAGGATTTACTTACTCAAGATATTAAACTGATGAATGAAATCGAGAAAACAAAAGAACTCAAGGCTAAGGTGGAGAGTTTGGAGAAGGAGTTAGAAAAATGAAGAAAACAAGATTAGAGCTGTTTAAGAAAAAGTTTAAGGTTGATGGTTCAGGATGTTGGGTATGGCAAGCCGCCGACAACGGGAGTGGTTATGGGCAATTCTGGATTGGTAAGAAAAACGTGCTAGCACATCGGTGGAGCTATGAACATTTTAAAGGCAAAATTCCAGAAGGTTTCCATGTGGATCACTTGTGCAAAGTAACGAAATGCGTTAACCCAGATCATTTGGAAGCTGTGACTCAGTACGAGAACCTTAGACGCGGGAATCCGTGGAAATGGAAAAGCAAGGATATAACGCACTGTCCAAAGGGCCACCCGTATAGCGGTAAAAACTTATACATAAATCCAAGCGGTAGAAAACTTTGCGTTACGTGCAGAAATGTAGCCAATCAGGAATACAGGCGCGGGATGGCTAGGAAGTCGAGTGATGTTTTGCTAATTGGTGAATCTATAAACAAACCAAACAACTAGAAGGAAATGATAATGTTTCGAGAAATGGCTAAGAGTCACCCTTCATTAGAACGTGGCATGGTTTGGTGTAAGAAGTGTGGGAATAAATTAAAGGTGGATTCCGCAGACTGTTTAAGAAGTGGCTGGCCTAAGTGTTGTGGGTACACCATGACGATAGATCATCCTTCAACGTGGGAAAAAACCAACCGAAGTTCCTATTGTGGAAAGGGTGGAGAGATGAGTAAAAAAGTAAATCCAATAGTTTCAGGAGTGGCGGTAACGTGTGCCTTAACTGCTTTATTTTACACAATGGAGGTTGGTCAAGGTTCGGGTTCGGGTTCGGGTTCGTTTTTCCTTGCCTTGTTTATTGGTTGTGTTTGTGCGATTTTCATAACTTCTGGTGACGAAATTTTTTACGAGGAAGATTGAATATGACTAACCATATAATAACTCAAGAACAATTCGACCAAGCGTTAAGGGATAGGGTTTTATCCATACCGATAGAACCACAGCCGCCTAACGGTTATGAATATAGTTTTACAGTAGATGGTAGTCATATATGGGCACGAGCGAAGGATATGGCTTTTGCTACTCCTGCCAAATTCCAACCGCAGGACAATCTTTATGTGGGGGAAGAGTGGTACGACTCAGGGCCGTTTTGTTATTTAAAGTCTGAATTTGATGGAGAGGATATGAGATTTGCTACAGCAAAATTACAGCCAGCATCAACAATGCCTATCAACCTTGCTGAAAAAATACTGGTAGTTGATCGGGTAGAGGTTGAGTTGGTGCGTAACCATAAACGCTCATTTGATGAGTCTAGGATGGTTGAAGAATGGCACAATAAAATATTTGTGGAGGTGAAAAATGACAGGTAAAGAAATGACAGAGGCTTTTTTCACTAAGGTTAAGGGGTGGAAGTGGGTAGAGAAAGAAGGCACCGTATGGATTCAATCCCATTGGAGAAAACCAGATAAAGGTTTTTATATGAGTAAAGAACTCCCTGCTATCTATAAATCCCTTGATTTGCAAGAGGAATGGGTATGGCCTGAGTTGTATAAAAATAATTGGGTATGTATGGACGTGGACTATGATGTAAATAGAGGCATTCACAAAATAACACTGATGGGCGGTGGGGATTTGCAGACGCAAGTCAAAGCCCCAACAAAACCACTCGCCCAACTCGAATCATCTTTAAAAGCATTGGGGGTTTTATGACTAAACAAGAAAAGGCGGAATTTATAGCGAAGAAGGTGTTGGGTTACAAGTTTAATGAATTTGAGAATATTTGGTTTGACAGCCATAATAAACCGCTATGGAATCCCGGCGGCGGTTCTTATGTGCGTGTAATCGCAAACTTCATCTGCTCCCCCGAAGGTTTAATAGCCGTAGTCACGGAAGTTGCAAAGCGTATCGAAGGGCATGAAACAAAACTTAAAATTGGCGTTGCGTGGGATGATTTCTTTTACGATCAAGACTACGAAGCATTATACAACACAGTTATTGAGGTATTTGGAGAAGAATGATAAGGCCGTTTGATACTGCGTAGCGGGGCAGACGGCTAGGGGCTGGCCCGGAGGTCATATGAGACCGTTGTAAGTCAAGGCTTGGCGGAAACGAGGGAAGCCACCAGCCCCGAACTTAAATTTTAAAGGGGAAATGAAATGGTAAAAACAGAACTTTGGTTAAAAAAATATTTATTGATATTTGCTTTCCTGGTAGCCTGGGCTGCTATTGTTCCATCCTGCCCTAAGCCAGCTCATGCAGAAGATTTCACTTTTAAACTCGAAATACCTAAGTATTATGAGGCAATCTTTTGGACAGTAGAACAGATACCCTTCCAGGCTCAGGCAACATTTAAGAACGGAGTATCTGTCAGCTACTCAGCTGAGAAAGCGCCATGTGATACTAAAGTATTAAAAGAAGGGTGGTATATTTATAACCCTAAATCAGCTTACCAGAATGTTTGTTATCGGGTGTTCATTGCAGAGCCTTTGTTTGTTCGAAGTCCCTGGACTCCGGTTACTCAAAAAACTTATAAGGGGAGTAAATAATGCTAACTGAACAAGAAGCTGAAGACTTGGCCAGGGAAGCGATAGCTGATGATATTCGTATGGCTATTCGAAAACGCAGGCGAGTTGGTAAAAGTTTTAATCATGAAGATGATGTCAGGCTGTGTGTACTCTTAGCTGAAGGCAAGCGAGCTTGCTGGGCTGGTCAGTTAAGCTTTACCGCATGGTGCAAGAAAAATTTTAGGAAGCTTCACCCTGAGCAATGCAAAATCTACTCTCGCATCGGTGAAGATCCAAATCCTGATAAAGCTCTCAAAGATCATAAAGCGAAGAAAGTTAAAATATCAACTAAGAATCGCAAGAAAAGAAAACGAGAGGAAAGGGAAGCTGAGGCAACGAAGGAGAGGTATGATAAGCTCCCTGTCAGGGAAAAGGAAAAGTTTTTAAAAGAAGCAACCGCAGATTATTTAAAGTTTGATGATTATGATGAAGAGAAAGATATTATCATAGAGAATTTAACCAGGGAGCAATTGAATGATGACTTCTAATGATAGATCCTAATAATTATCACTACAAACTTTCAAGGGCTCAGGAGCCTACGTTTTACACAGCGCCGAGTCCACCAGGGATGGTCCCAAAGCAATTTCAGCTGGCGGGTGTTGAGTACAGCCTCAACAAACGTAATAGCCTGCTTGGGGACCAGCCTGGGCTTGGTAAGACCATTCAAGCAATCCTTATTTCAAACGCTATCGAATCAAAATGGAATCTGGTCATCTGTCCGGCCAGTCTTCGGTTGAACTGGGAGCGAGAGATCTGGAAATGGTCTACGCTTCGTGATGTCAGCACCTATCCAATTTTAAAAGCTAAGGATGGTGTGAGCTTCGTTTCTAATTATGTCATCCTATCATATAACCTCGTAAGCAATCGGGGGATTTATGATGCCATCATGGGTAAGCTTTGGGACCACTTGATACTGGATGAGGCCCACTATCTCAAGAACCCCCAAGGGAATGTTAGGACAAATTTAATCTGCGCACCTAATGGGGTTCAATCCAAGTGTGGCAGAATCACAATGGCAAGCGGTACGATTCTTCCCAATCAACCTATCGAATGCTATAACGCTGTTCGCTTGATGAATTGGGATGCAATCGATAAAATGGAATTGGATGATTTTAAAAATCACTATTACACAACAGGGAAAGGAGGGATGGTAAGAGGCCCATATACTAAAACTGATCCAGAAACCGGAGAAGTGTATTGGACCACCGGATTGCATTGGGAGGATAACGTCAGAAATGTTCCCTGCAATTTAGATGAGCTTCAATACAGGCTTCGGAAAAATATTATGGTCCGGAGATTAAAGCGAGATGTTCTTAAAGAGTTGCCCGCCAAGGCTTGGCACCCATTTCCATTGGTTGCTAATGCAGCGGTGAAGAAAGCGCTAAAGCACCAAGGCTGGGAGCGAGCTAAAACTCTTTACGAATTAGATCCGGATCATTTTAATGAGAATGCAAAAATTGAAGGGCCGATATCTACTGCTAGGAGGTTGCTGGGGGAAGCTAAAGCACCGCTGGTAGCTGATTATATACATGACTTGCTTGACAGTGGGGTTGAAAAAATAGTAGTATCTGCTTGGCATATTTCTGTACTAGACATCCTATATAAGAGACTCAATAAATTTGGTCTTACTTACATGGATGGCAGTACCAGCCCTAAGAAAAAGCAAGAAGCGGTTGATGAATTTAATGAATTTGAAGATATCCGGATAATCCTAGGCCAAACTCAACCGCTGGGAGAAGGCTGGACTCTGACTGTAGCCCAGGATTTAGTAGTTGCTGAAGTAGACTGGGTTCCAGGGAAGAATGAGCAACTTCTTGACAGAATTGACCGCATGGGCCAGGAAGGGAATTATGTTCTTGGCCACGTTCCGGTTATACCGGATAGCATGGATGAGCGCATAATATCAACCGCTATCGAAAAAGATAAAAATATTCACAAAGCCCTTGACGCACCGATCAGCTTGTGATACCATTACTTACTTAAATTTAAATGGGAGAGTTTAAATGAAAGTAAATCCTAAATGTCCTAACAAAAAATGTACGGATTACAAAACCAATCGGAGAGTAATCTCTTCCTACAAAAGATCAGTTTACAAACCAACGTGGTGCCGGGAGACTCTGCTTAAAATAATTTCCATCCTGAATTGGCCGTTTAAAAAGATTACACAATACGCTATGCGAATGTCTATTAACTTTACCCGACTTACCGCATGGGTCAAAACTGTCAAGCCACTTTACCAATGTAATTCCTGCAATAAAGAATTTCAGGGAACACAACAGCAAAGGAGATAACTATGCTAAAAATCTTAGTCAGTCACGAATTCAAAACAGCTGAAGAGGCTCAACATTATCTGAGCTATATCGAAGCCTACGATGGAGAAAAAAGTGCAGCACCACCAGCAGAAAAAGAAACCCCGACCACTACGGATACTCAACCGGATGAGAAACCAAAAGGGCGAAGAGGCAGAAAGCCTAAACCAGAATATACCGAACCAGAAACTTCCGAAGCCAAAGAAGAAAAACCAAAGGGGCGAAGAGGTAGAAAGTCTAAGAAGGATACTGCAGCAGACCCGGATGACATACCCACAGAAAAGGTAGCAGCGAAAGATGAAAAAATATCTGATGCAGATGTTTCAAAAGCAGCAAGTGAAGCAGCTGAAAAGATTGGTGTAGATCCAGTACTAGAAATAATTGAAGAGTTCCAGGTTGAGAAAGATGGTAAAATGATTCCTTGCGAAAACGTAAACCAGCTCGACCAGGAACAGCGCAAAGAATTTCTTGAAATCCTTCGAAAAGAACAGAACCCAGATGAGGAGAAAAAGAAATGGTAGAAGGTAAAGTTATAGATATAGTGGCAGAGGAAGTGGACCACTCGCCAATGGGCGGGAGTAAAGCGGAAGCCTTCATCGAATGCCCTGGATCTGTATCTTTAGGCCAAGGACTTCCCGATTTAGAATCTAAGGATGCTCAAGAGGGAACCTTGGCCCATGCCTTAGCTGCCGAATGTTTGCAGTCGGGTAAAGATGCTTGGAATTATTTGGATGACAAGAAGGGTATCACAAAGGATATGACTGATGCTGTTCAAGTTTATCTGGATGATATAAAATCTTTTGAATTTCAGGCAAAGAACGCTTTCATTGAGCATGAATTTGCTTGCCCTGATTTGCATAAGCATTTCAGGGGCGTACTGGATTTTGCTGCGCTAAGAAGAGATACTCCTGGGACTCTTTACCTTTGGGATTATAAGCATGGTGTCGGAATATTAGTTGAGGTTGAAGATAACGCTCAATTAAAATATTACGGTACAGGTATGATACTAGATCTCAAGAAAAACCATGACATTTCTATTGATAAGGTTGTTTTCACTATTGCTCAGCCTCGTGGATTCCATTCAGATGGACCTATACGAAGGGTTGAGTACACTAAAGAAGAATTGTTTGACTGGGCAACAACGACACTCATCCCTGCTATGGAACGTGCGGAGAAATCCAACGAAACAAAGTCTGGTGAATGGTGTCGTTTCTGCCCAGTGAGGTTCCGAGACTGCCCTGCTCATAGGGAAGATATGAATGAACTTGCGGTTAAAACCTATCTGGGCCAGGAAGGGGTGATTGATAAGATATCTGAGCTCTCCGAGGAACAGATAGGCCGGTATCTGAAGCTTGCTGAGAAAGTTAACATCATCAAAAAAGCGATGGAAACTGTGGCTTTTCAACGAGCAATGGCCGGTAAAAAAATCCCGGGAAAAAAACTCGTTCATAGTTTTGGGAATCGCAAGTGGAAAGATGAAGCTGAGGCTGAACTAAAGAAAAAATATAAAGATCAGGCGTACCAGGAGCGAAAGTTGCTAAGTCCATCACAAATAGAGAAGTTACCAGAGGGTAAAAAGTTTGCTTCTCAATATTCTTTTAAGCCTGCAAAGAGTTTGTCGCTGGTAGACGAAAGCCACAAATCTCCTGCAGTAAGTATGGACACAAAAAAATTATTTACCCCAGTTAAGGAGAAAGTATAATGCCAGAAGATAAAAAAGAAGATTCGATACAAATTGTTTTACCTGTAGGTAGGCTTATTAATGGCGCTTTGTTTGAGCGTGATGTTTATGTAGATCCTTCCACTAATAAAGAAGGCACTCCCCAATATAAAGCTGAGATTGCTTTCGATCCG
>Ga0129324_10002568_pt1 | contig 11087 bp, 11 predicted proteins | sample CPBDNA_7_FD_96879 | JGI IMG/M metagenome (GOLD analysis project Ga0129324, IMG submission 96879) | Freshwater to marine salinity gradient microbial communities from Chesapeake Bay, USA - CPBay_Spr_15_0.2_DNA | ecosystem: Environmental > Aquatic > Marine > Coastal | place: USA: Chesapeake Bay... | reverse complement strand
GGTTTATTTCCCGTAGACAGTTCAGATTATGGGTTGTTAAGAGATAGTTTGGGAAAATTATCCCTAAATGATTCTAGTTTAATTTATGAAGCAGAATCTTCTTCTGCCCTTGGGCTTGGTTTTAGATGTGGATTTTTAGGATTATTGCACCTTGAAATTGCAGTTCAAAGATTAGATAGAGAATATAATTTAAATTTAATAACTACTACGCCAGGTGTGGTTTATAAATTAGAAAAAATAGATGGAACTAAATCAGACTTGCAAAATCCTAGTAGCATGCCAGAACCTAATTATATTAAAACTATTAAAGAGCCTTGGATAGATGCAACGTTAATTACACCAGATGAATACTTAGGATCTATTATCAAGCTTTGTGAAGAAAAAAGAGGACTACAAAAAAATCTATCTTATTCTGGAAATAGAGCAGTTTTAAAATATGAGCTACCATTAAATGAGGTGGTTTTTGATTTTTATGATCGTTTAAAATCTATTTCCAGTGGTTACGCTAGTTTTGATTATGAAATTACTGACTATAAAGATGGAGATTTAATTAAACTTTCAGTTTTAGTAAATGCAGAAACTGTTGATGCGTTATCCATGATTATTCATAGAGAGTTTGCAGTAAGACAAGGCAGATTAATATGTGAAAAATTAAAAGAGCTAATTCCAAGACATCAATTTCAAATACCTATTCAAGCAGCTATAGGTGGAAAAGTTATAGCTAGAGAAACAATACAAGGTTTTAAAAAAGATGTTCTAACTAAAATCCATGGTGGTGGAGCAAGAGATAGAAAAAGAAAATTATTAGATAAGCAGAAAAAAGGAAAGTCTAGAATGAAACAATTTGGCAATGTAGAAATACCTCAAGAAGCTTTTATAGGAGTTCTCAAAATAAACAAAGATGCATGATAATAAAAACTATAAAACAATGAAAAGTTTAACAGATTTAGCAATTAAATATAAAACCGATAAGCATGGAATACATTTTTATACAAAAATATATGAAAAATATATGCTACCAAAGATTGATCAAGAAATCGGACTGCTAGAAATCGGAGTTGGAGGATATGATGACCCACAGAAAGGTGGAGAATCACTTAAAATGCGGGCTGACTTTTTTTCTAAAGGAAAAATTTTTTCATTAGATTATTTTGAGAAGAAATTGAATCTTGGAAGTAGAATAAAAATTTTTAAAGGGTCTCAGTCCAATGGTGAGGATTTGATGAGAATAATTAATGAGACCGGAGAATTAGACTTTATAATAGACGATGGAAGCCACATAAATCGAGATGTTATTTATACTTTTAAAACTTTATTTAAATCTCTCAAGTATGGAGGGTATTATTTCATAGAAGATACGCAAACATCATACACGCCTGAATTTGGAGGAGATGCATTTTATTTAAAAAATAAAAAAAATTTAATTAATTTTTTTAAAGATATAGTTGATAAAATTAACTATATGGAAATAAAAAACCCTTTTTATCAAATTGATTATTTTGCAAAAAATATAACAGAGATTTATTTTTATCATAATTTAATAGTTATAAAAAAAAATAAAAACGACGAAGTAAGCAATGTTTTAGATAGTACAAAAATATATAAAAACAAAAAAAAATTAAATATATTTTTTCATATATTAAATCAGTATTTTATAATTTTATTGATAATCTTAAAATATGAAACATTATGGAGAGATGTGAGAGCGGTTTAATCAGCACGCTTGGAAAGTGTGTGTACTGTCAAAAGTACCGAGGGTTCGAATCCCTCTCTCTCCGCCAAAATAAAATGATTAGAAAGTGTTAAAAAACGATGCCAAAATTGATTGATTGTGTAACATATTTGGATGAGGATTTGTTGTTAGATCTAAGGTTTAATGTCTTAAACCAAGAAGTTAGTAAATTTGTTGTTGTTGAAGCAAAGCAAACCCATCAAGGGAAAAAAAAGAAACTAAATTTTGATATTAATAATTTTAAAAAGTTTAAAAATAAAATTGAATATATCGTCCAAGAAGATTTAAACAAAGACGAATTTAAGCTACCAGATTCTTTTCATAGGGGATTTAGCAAAGATTTTTCTCGGGAAAATTCTCAGAGAAACTATATAATGCATGGAATAAAAAAAAATCACGATGATGATTTTATAATGATTTCAGATTGCGATGAAATACCCAAACTAAAATCTTTAGTAACAAAAAAAATTTATAAAAAGTTTTTTTTATTTAAGCAAGATTTTTTTTACTACAAGTTTAATTTGAAATGCAAAGAGAAAACTATTGGAACAAGATTATGCAAAAAAAAATATTTACTTTCTCCACAATCTCTAAGAAACATTTATCCTAAGAGAAAATTTGCATATAATTTTAGAAATTGTATTCAAATAATTGAAGATGGAGGGTGGCACTTCTCTTACTTGAAAGAACCCAAAGAAATTATAGATAAATTGGAACAATTTGCTCATAGTGAATATAATAAAAAAAAATATAAGGACATTAATCATATTAAGAATTCGATAAAACAAGGCAAAGATCTTTTAGGAAGAAATATAGAATTTTTTAAAACAGAAATTAATAAAGACTTTCCAGAATTTTTAAGAAGTAATATCAAGCAATATAAGAAATGGATTATTTGAATTAAATGAATCAGAAGTGCACAATAGTTGTTCCAGCATTTTATCCAGGAAATATAATGCTCAATTTGTTAAAAAGCATTTCATCAGAATATAAAATCTTGATAGTTGATAACGGAGAAGATGAAGATTTGACAAGTATCATAAAGCACTCCGGTTTAAAAATTGAACACCTAAAAGTTGGAGATGTTGGATTGGGAAGATCTTTTAATATAGCTCTTTCGAAAATTAAAACAGACTATATGTTTCTAACGCAACCCGATGTCACTTTGTCAGAAAATTGTATTACATATTTAATAAAAACTATTCAAAGCTATCCCAAAGCAGCAATAGCCTCTCCCTTATTTTATGACGGAGAAATTTATAGTCCTTATGATTTTTATGATTTAAAGATTTCCAAGAATAAAAAAATTATAGAAACCAAAAAAAAGAAAAAATTTAATATTATTCCAACCGGAGACATAAGTGTTGAGGCCATAAACTCTACTGCGCTACTAATAGACGTAAATAAAATCAAACAAATTGGTGGATGGGATAATAATTTTTATACTTATTTAGAGGATATAGATCTTTGTTTGAGATTGAGACAAAAAAATTACGAAATTATAAAAACACCAAGCACCTTTATAAAACATTCAGGATTTGAATCTCATCAAGAAAAAAATAAAGACAAAATGAACATATCAAGGAATTGGAACTTTTGCTGGTCATCTATTTATTTTTCAAAAAAACATAGAAGTAAATTATTTTTTTTTAAATATTTTTTTTTACAGGTTATAAAATATCAAATTAAAATTATTATTAATTTTCTTCTTAACAGAAAGTTTAAATTAAAACTTTATAGAGTTAGACTTGATGCCTGTGTTAATTTTATTTTAGGAAAATCTTTTAACGAAAGTAAGTGGAAGAACTAAGACATTTTTTTATTTGTATCAAAAAAAGTTATAGGATTTTCGTAAACAGAAAATTTTTTTTGAAACCAATAAGATACAAAATGCTCAGCCAAAAACCCAAGCATTCTAATTTCATAACCTCTTAATTTGTTCATATCAAATTGATCCTCACATTTGAATAACCAAGAAAACACATTAGTATAAAATTCTTCAAGTATTTTAGATCCTCGACAGATAAATAAATTATGAGGGTTAAATGAAAATTTTTGCAAATATTCCTCAAAGCCTAACCTGTCATTTTTAGGGAGTAGTTTTATTGCTTCGTTGATGTGATCGATCCCATGAAAAATTTTAAAATGCTCTAACAAATTATGTTTTGATTTAAATAAAATCTTTAAATTAGATACTGTATTTTTAATACCAAAATTTTTTATTATTTTAGAATTTTTTATTTTTCCAATATTCAATCTTTCTGCTAAAATTACATCTGAGTTGTCCCATGCCTTTGGCTCGTTTGTAATAATATTTTTTTTTAATGCGTCTATGCTTTGAGACTCGCAGTCTTTAAAGCTCCAAAATCTTCTATATGTACAAAATCCAATCCATTTTGATTTTGAAATTTCAGTCATATGATTTTTCCATAGCCAATAATGAAAACTATACTCACCGTAATATTGATTTTTTGATGAAATATTTTTACCTGTATTATCTACCAGCCAGCTATCATTAAAAATGTTATCACCTAGTCCAACAGGTATGTAATTAAATCCTTTAAAAAGATTATTATTTTTATTGTAAATAGATAAGCAAAAAATTTTTAAATCACTCATAATTTCCAAAAATTTGTTAATAAACTTTGTTTTGCAATAGTTAAATTTCTTTATAAATCTATATAATAGAAAAATGAATAAAAATATTAATAAAATAAATTTTTTTGATTGCGTAACTTTTTTTAGAGAAAATTACATCACAAATCTAAGGTTTGAAATTTTAAATGAGAGCATTAATTACTTTGTAATATGCGAATCGCAATATGACCACCTTGGAAAAAAAAAGAAATTCAATTTCAAATTAAAAAATCCAAAATTTAGGAATAAAATTATATATATTAAAATGTTTGATAAGCTTCCAATTAGTTATAGTCCTTGGCAAAGACAGGCATATCAAAGAGATTTTATGCTCAAAAAAATAAAAAAAGCTTTACCGAATGATTACATTTTTTTTTCTGATCCAGATGAAATTCCAGACCCAAAAGTTTTAAAAAATTTTAAACTAATAAAAAAATATGCAATATTTCTACAAAAACATTACGTTTATAAATTTAACATCTTTAATAAATATGATACCCCCTGGTCAGGAACAAGAGTTTGTAAGTACAAAAATCTAAAATCAATAGAATATATGAGGCAAAAAGTCTTAATTAAAAATATTAAAAAATGGTGGAGACCAGACAAAGAAAAAAATATCCAAGTGGTTAATAATGGTGGGTGGCATTTTAATAATCTTTTTTCGCCAAAAGAAATTTCAATAAAGCTTAAAACTTTTGCTCATCAAGAATTTGCAATTAAAAAGTTTTCCAATGAAAGCACAATAAGAAAAAAAATATCAGAATTAAAAGATTTGTTTGATAGAAATCAAAAATTTGAAATAGTTCCTTTAGACAATACATATCCAAAATTTATTCAAAAAAATAAAAAAATATTTAAAAAATTTTTGGCTCAACATTAACTTTAAATAAATCGTAAGTTTAAAGTTTTTTACTTTTTAATATTTTTTTTAATTTTGCAGTATTTATAATTTGATATTTAAAATATTTTTCTTTTAAAATTGTTTTTGCATAAATTTTTTTTACTTTTGAATTTGTTTTTTTGGCTAATTGATAAATGCTTTGAATTTTTCCACCAATATTGATGATACCTTTTAAATTTATTATTTTTTGAAAAATATTAATCACCTCATCCTGATAAAGATAATTAGACATTACATCTATATAGGCTTTTGGGTATAGAAAAGGTTTTTCAGTCATAAATATTCTCAAAATTAGTGAATTATTGTACATTTGCACGGCACATTCCCCGCCTAGTTTGGAAAAAGCATACGCATTGATAGGTAACACAGGATCTGTCTCCTTGTGACTTTTTTTACCAATTGGGTAAACATAATTTGTTGAAAAATAAATTATCTTTATGCCCATTTCTTTACAGGCAATAACTAAATTGCACGTGCCAATAATATTTGTTTTTATGCTCTCTTGAGGTTTAGTTTCATGAGCATTCATTGGCCTGGATATGGCAGCCGCGTGAATGACTACCTTTGGCTTAACTTTTTTAAGAAATTTATTTATTGAATGATAATCTCTGATGTTTAGTTGTTTTTTTGAAGGATAAAAAAAATTTGTTAAATTGTATTTCTCCCTAAATTTTCTTCCAAATCTTCCTGTGCTTCCAGTAAAAACAAATTTGTCTTTGGAAAAATTCATAAAAACATATTATTTAAAATTTTTAAATGCAATTCCACTCTTATCTTTTTTAGATAAAATAGGCTTCTTGCAGGGCCATTTTATTGCTAGGTCAGGATCATTCCATAAGATGGTTTTTTCGCTTTTCTCATTTCTGTAGTTTGAGCATTTATAATAAACTACACATTTTTTTGACAAACATAAAAAACCATGGGCAAATCCAGGGGGTATCAAAATTGATAAATCAGAATCTTGTGATAATTTAATTGAAAAATATTTTCCATATGTTCTTGATTGTTTTCTCAAATCCAAACAAACGTCGAATATTTTTCCTTCTGCTACAGTTAATAATTTTGCCTGAGGATTAATACTTTGAAAATGAAGTCCTCTTAAAACATTTTTTCTTGAGGAAGACATGCAGTCAAAAATAAATTTATTTTTTGTTTCAATTTTACTTTGAAATACTTCTTTGAAGAATCCTCTTTTGTCTTTAAAGATTTTAGATTTTATTAACTTCAAATCTTTAAATTTTGTTTTAACCGATTTCACAATTTATAAGTTTTTCAAATATTGACTATATTCACAATTACCATAATATTTAATATTACTTTGCAATTGTTTTTTATCAATCCATTTTTGATTAAGAGCTATTTCATCAATACACGCAATCTTAATGTTTTGCACTTTTTCTATTGAGTGAACAAAGTTGGATAAATTTGTAAGATCTTCAATTTTTCCAGCATCAGACCATATCGCACCTCTACCTATTTCCTCGTATTTTAAATTTTTATTTTTTTGATAAACCTTTAAAATATCAGTAATTTCTAGCTCATTTCTTTTAGACGGCTTTATTTTTTTAGCAATTTTTATCACTTCATTATCAAAAAAGTACAAGCCAGTGATTGCTTGTTTGGATATAAATTTTTTTGGTTTCTCAACTATAGTGCTTATTTTAGAATTTTTAATTACAGCTACACCAAAATTTTCTGGATTATTGACTGATTTTAAAAAGATAGTAGCACCTTTATTTTGATTTTTTGATTTTAGTAATTTTGCAGTTAAGCTTTGGCCATAAAAAAAATTATCGCCCAAAATAAGAGATACACTGTCTTTTTTAATAAAATTCTTACCCAGTATAAAAGCTTCAGCTATTCCCCTTGGTTTTTTTTGAATTTTGTACTTAATATTAATTCCATATCGTTTTCCGTTACCTAAAATATTTGAAAAATTTTCTTCCTGACCATCATTTACTATAATCAAAATATTTTTAATTCCAGCAAGCATTAGAATAGACAGAGGGTAAAAAATTAGCGGCTTATCATATAGGGGTAGTAGCTGTTTATTTACAGCTTTTGTAAGAGGGCTAAGCCTTGTGCCTGTACCACCAGCTAATATTATTCCTTTTTTTATCAATTTTTCATTCCAATTCTATTGGTGTAGTTTTTATTTTTTAATTTTTTTAACCATTCTTTATTATTCAAATACCATCTTATTGTATTTTCTATACCATTTATAAAATTATATTTAGGCTTCCATTTAAGTTTTTTTTTAATTTTATTAGAATTTAAAGCATATCGTTTATCATGTCCCGGCCTATCTTTGACAAAAATTATTTTCGATTTAGTTTTTATAAATTTTTTACTTATAGATAATATTTGTTTTGCAATATCTATGTTTTTTAAAATTTTACCTGAGCCAATATTGTAATTTTCTCCTATTTTCCCTTTCTTAAAAATTGTTATCAAAGCTAGACAATGATCAAGAACATGAATCCATTCTCTTTCATTTTTTCCAGTTCCATAAATTGGAAGGTTTTTATTATTTTTAATATTTAGTATTATTCTGGGAATTAGCTTTTCAGGGTACTGATTCTGACCATAGTTATTGCAGCAATTTGTTATTATAGCTGGAATTTTATAAGTCCTAACATAAGCTTTGACAATCAAGTCAGACGAACCTTTGGTTGCAGAATATGGAGAACTAGGATTATAAGCATCGGTTTCAATTGAAAACTTATTCTTTAAAATATCTCCATATACCTCGTCAGTTGAAATATGAATAAATTTGAATTGTGTTTTATTTTTTTTCAAATAATTTCTTGTGGCTTCTAGCAAATTATAAACACCCAATATATTGCTTTTGAAAAATTCTTTTGGATTATCAATTGATTTATCTACGTGCGTTTCAGCAGCTAGATTAAATATGCCTATCGGTTTATATGTATTAAAAATTTTTTGAATTTTTAATTGATTGTTGATATCTATTTTAAAAAATTTATATTTTTTTTTGTCTATATCATTTAAATTAAAATAATTTGAGGAATAGGAGAACTTATCGATGTTAATTATATAATATCCTTGCTGGATTAAAATTTTTATTAAATTACTCCCTATAAACCCCAATCCACCTGTTACAACTATATTTTGTTTCATGATATATATTTTTTTTAATTTATATTAGAAGTATTTTCAATTAGTTATAACAATATTTTATATTAATTATTTACAAAAAAATTTATGTCAGAAAAAACAATTATAATAGGTGCTGGATTTGCATCAGCAACGTTAAGTAATTTGATAAATGATCAAAATCTAATGGTATTTGACAAGGGAAGAGGTCCAGGAGGAAGATCGTCCACTAGGAGAGTTGAAAATATTGGACTTTTTGATCATGGCCTCCAATATATTTCCCCAACAATAAAAGAATTTGATTTTTTTTTAAATCAAAATTTAAAATCCTCCATCAAGGAATGGAGTGGTAATTTCCATGTCTTTGAAGATAGCAAAACTATAGATTCAAAAAAGTATATTGGAAAATTGGGAAATAACAGTTTTGTAAAAGATTTGCTGTCTACTAAGGTGGAATACTTAAAAGAATTGGTAGGACTTAAAAGAAGAAATAATAAATGGGCCTTGCAATTTAAAGATAAAGATACCCAAGATTGTGAAAGAGTAATTCTAACTATACCTCTCGAGCAATGTCAAAAGATTATCAATCCTTTAAATTTAGATTTAACTTTTGAAGGCTCTATGCAGCCAAATCTTACTGCAATGATTGCATTTAATAAGCCCCTAGAAATTTCATCCGTTGGTATAAAATTTCAAAAAAATTCTATTCTAAGATGGGCTGGAAATGAAAGTTCAAAATTAAGAATTGGAAATAACGAGAATCTTGAACTATGGACCTTACAAAGCAGTTTGGATTTTGCAAAAAAATATTGTCATGTATATAGAGATAAAAAAGAAAAAGTTTTGGAATTAATGATTCAGGAATTTTTTACTTTACTTAAAATTAAGAATGTGGAAACATCTTATAGAGATATTCATGGCTGGCTTTATGCTTTTAAAAGTGAAGGTTTTTCAAACAGGTTTTATTGGAATAAAGATATCAATCTTGGCATTTGCGGTGACTGGATGTGTGGTTCTAAAGTAGAAGATGCCTGGAGTAGCGCAACGTTGCTAGCTAATCAAATCAATAGCTCATAAAATTTTTTAACCAAAGTTACCGCCCTTCGATCCATTCCCATAGTGGGGTTAATTTTTTTTGTCACATAAGATATTCCCAGTCCATTGATTGGATCCGCAAACCCCAAGGAGCCTCCCCAACCATTATGCCCAAAAGATTCTTTATGTTTTCCAAACATCCATCCTCCTCTTAAAATGAAACCTAGATTAGTCCATCTAACTGGAAAGTTTAAACTCAAATCTATTCTAGGTTTTGCTTCTTCCAAACTTTTAATTAATATGCCTTGATCAATGATATTTTTTTGATCATTTTTAAAATCATTAGCTAGATAATCGTAAATGGAGGCAATAGCCTCTGAATTGCCGTGGCCACCCATTGATAGTATTTCAGCTCTCCTCCAATCTTGGCTATTATAAAATTCAATGTTTTGTTCAGGATTATTAAAGGCATTAAAGTCCTCATTTTCAGGCTTATTTTTTTTTTGATCAGATTTTTGTAAAGTAAGATCAGCAATATTTTTTATTTGAGAATTTTCTACACCAAAATAAAAATTTAAATTATTATTTTCTGTAATATTTTTTTTTAAATATTGTCCAAAATCCTGACCACTTATAATTTTAATTAAATTTCCTACCAGATACCCGTGAGTTTTTGCATGATAATATGTCTGTTCTCCAGGCTTATGATCAGGTTCTTGTTTTTCTAAAATAGAGATAATTTTTTCCCAGTCTAGTAAATCTTTATTTTCTAATTTTGTTTTAAAGCGATACATTCCAGATTGGTGAGAGAAAATATGCTTAATTAAAATAGAGGACTTTCCTGAGTGCTTAAAAGAGGGCCAATAATAAGAAACTGGTTTTTCTAGGTCTAGCAATTTTTCATTAATTAATTTTGCAGCACAAGCTTCGTAAACTCCTTTGCTCACAGAAAAAGTATTAACAATTGTTTTTTCATTCCACAAACTGTTTTGAGAGTTCGTTACTCCACCGTATAAATTAATAATTTTTTTTTTATTTTTAATGATAGAAAATGCAGCTCCTGTTTCAGTGAGATCTTTAAAGGAGTTGTTGAAAATTTCTTTTATTTCTAAGAATTTTTTCTCACAAAACCCTTGTACAAACATCTAGATAGCCAATTTCATAGCAAAGTTTCTTCCAAGACTAATCTTCAAGTCCTGACAAAATTTTGCAGCTTCAGCTCCATCAATTATTCTGTGATCATAAGATAAAGAAATTGGCATCATCATTCTTGGCTCGAATTTTCCATTAATAAATACTGGTTTTATCTCGGACTTTCCTATCCCTATTATTGCGACTTCTGGAGAGTTAATAATGGGTGTAAAAAAACTTCCTCCGATACCTCCAAGGCTAGAAATTGTCATCGAACCTCCAAAAAATTCCTTTTTATCAATCTTTAATTCTTTACAAAGTTTACTTACGGACCTCACTTCTTTACTCAAGTCGGAAAGACTTTTGGTGTTCACGTCTCGAATTTTTGGCACCATCAAGCCATGTGGAGTGTCAACAGCAACTCCAATATGAAAATATTTTTTATAAATAACCTTATCTTGATCTAAAGAGCTATTAAAGTTTGTAAATTTTTGCATGCCATTAACTAAAGCTTTCATCATAAAAGCCAATGGT
>Ga0129324_10002567_pt1 | contig 11089 bp, 11 predicted proteins | sample CPBDNA_7_FD_96879 | JGI IMG/M metagenome (GOLD analysis project Ga0129324, IMG submission 96879) | Freshwater to marine salinity gradient microbial communities from Chesapeake Bay, USA - CPBay_Spr_15_0.2_DNA | ecosystem: Environmental > Aquatic > Marine > Coastal | place: USA: Chesapeake Bay... | reverse complement strand
TGTTTCTTGTGATCTCGTAAAAGGATTAAATACTCCGACTTGCAAAACATCTACACCGGTAGTTTTTCCGATAGTGTTCCTAGTTCTTGAAATGGCACCTCCTAAAAATATATCAGCAACAGTGGTTCCAAGATTTAGAGCTAAGGAAGCACTCATTCTTTCAACAGAATGTTTGGCTACAGCGTGTGCAATTTCATGACCCATTACGTTAGCAAGGCCATCTTCATTTTTGGTAACTTTAAGAATACCGCTATAAACAGCAATTTTTCCACCAGGCATGCACCAGGCATTAAGCATTTTATCGTCATCTACTAGAGTATATTCCCATTTAAATTTTTCTGTGGGATCCTTAATCTTTTTCATTTTAAAATAAGAAGAGATAGCAACTTCCATTTTTGAGCCTATCGATTTAATCAATTTTAGAGTTTCGGTATCTTTACTTATCTTTGCTTTCTTCTTAAACTTCTCATATGCTTGTGCCGCTTTGTTGTTGATTACCGATTCGGGATAAAAAGTAATTTGTTTTCTATTAGTAATCGGTGCAGATGAACAGGATGCCAAGCTGAAACTACAGCATCCACAGCCAATATATTTAACAAACTCTCTTCTCTTCATAATAAAAATGTTATAGTAATTTATTATTAATTTTTAGACTATTTAATAGTATATTAAATAAAAATGTTAAAAAACAAAACTTCCAAAAGAACTTTAATATCTCGTATTAGAACCTATTTTTTGACTGGTGTGGTGGTTTTAATACCAATTGGTATTACCATTTATTTAACAGTATTAATAATGAGTGTTTCCCCATCGTTGATACCAGCCAGTATCAATCCAAATAAGTACCTTCCTTTTAACATACCGGGCTTAGAGTTTTTGATCGCTTTTATAATAATTACCTTTGTGGGAATGGTTTCCTTAACTTTTATAGGAAAAACTTTGTTAAATTTTGGACAGAGAATATTAAACAAGATTCCAATTCTAAGAACAATTTACAACGGTTTGGGACAATTAACAAAAAATTTCACATCGAGTAATAATAAATCAAAAAAAATTGTACTTCTTGAGTATCCAAGAAAAGGTGTCTGGTCAGTTGGTTTTGCTACCGGTGATAACAAGGGTGAAATATTAAATAAAGTAGGTAGGGGTAAAAATTTAATTAACGTTTTTGTTCCAACAACGCCAAATCCTACTAGTGGTTTCTTACTAATGGTTCCAAAGAAAGACTTAATATTTTTAGATATGAACTTTGAAGATGCCTCTAAGTTTATTATGTCAGCAGGATCTATAAATCCCAGAAGCAAATAAAAAAAAGATATTTTTATGCTTAAAATTATTACCTCTGGTGCATTTGCTGCAGCGCTAGAAAGAATTCTTCCTTTATTTGCACAAAAAAACAATATTACCTACGAGCTCTCCTACGGATCTTCCTTTGGTGAAGCTAAAGACTCCATACCTTCAAGAATTAAAAAAAAAGAGCATTTTGATATATATTTTTTAGCTGAAGGTGCAATAAACAGACATCATGAGGAGGGTATCCTAGACATCAAAACTAAACACAATATTGTAAGCTCAGAGATAGGTGTCGCCGTAAAAAATGGTTCTAATTTATATGATATATCGTCCTTAGAATCCTTTAAAGATACTCTAATATTATCAAAATCAATTGGTTATGCTGCTTCGGCCAGTGGTATTTATCTTGCAAATACTGTCTTTCCGAAAATTTTTATTGATCCTGATGTTATATTTAAAAAATCAAAAAAAATATTGAGTGAAAGGGTAGGTTCAGTCATTTTTAGAGGTGATATAGAGATAGGATTTCAACAATATAGTGAATTACTACCGATTAAGGGAATAAAAATAATAGGAATGCTACCAAAGGAAATTAGAAAGCCTTTTATATTTGGATCTGCAATGTCTAACAATTCAATGTCGCAACCTATTTACATAAAATTAATAGAATTTATTAAGCATGATGATAGTAAAAAATATATTGAAAACTCCGGTCTCAAATTATTGTAAATTTTTATGTACTATTTATTTTTTATATAATTAAGTTATATATTTAAATAATTGATTTAAATCAATTTTTTCTTTTTTTAATAATTTTTTTTTAGTATTTATCCCGCCTTTGCCTGAATACCCACCTAGGCCTCCATCAGTTCTAATAACTCTATGACATGGTATCTTAGGTGGAAAAGGGTTTTTACCAATTGCGTTAGCTACAGCCCTAACTGCTAGTGGTTTTTTTATATCTTTTGCAACTTGTGAATATGTTCTTAATTTTCCTTTTGGTATTTTTTTGAGACAATTCCATACTTTAATTTGAAATTTACTACCTTTTAAATTCATGAAAATATAGCAATCTATTTTTTCTTTAATAATTTTTTTTGATAAAACTTAAACTCTGTAAATTTTTTTTTAGTCATTTTTTTATTATTAACAATTGACATTATAAATCTATTGTTATATTACTAGTGATAACAATTAATTATCAATAGTAATATGAAATACGAAATTAGCAGTGAATTAAAAGCACTTCAAGATCAAACACTTGAGAATTTAAAAAACTCCAAGTCAAAAAATACAGTCAGAGCCTACAAGTCTGATTTTAAAGATTTTGAATTCTTCTGCGCAAAGCTTAATATGAAATCTTTGCCATCGGACCCAAAGGTCGTGTCTTTATACTTAACAAATTTAAGCCAACTATCTTTTAAAACTAGCACTATTAGACGAAGACTGGTATCAATAGCGACAGTACATAAGCATCGTGGTTTTTATATTGACATAAAAAATCCAATAATAACTGAAAATTTTTTAGGAATAAAAAGAAAAATAGGCATTTATCAAAAGGGAAAAAAACCGTTATTATACAATAACTTAAAAGAAATTATTGATGTAATTGATGTAACTATAGTAAATGAATTGCAACTACATAGAGATAAAAGTATTTTGTTATTAGGTTTTAGTGGAGGATTTAGAAGATCGGAAATTGTGTCACTAGATTATGAAGATCTTGAATTTGTTGATGAGGGATTGAAAATTACAATAAAAAGATCAAAAACTGATCAGTTAGGAGCAGGATCGGTAAAAGGCATACCCTTCTCACATAGTGAAAAATACTGCCCTGTAAAATCATTAAAAAAACACCTAGAGAAGTCCAAAATAACAAAAGGGCCTGTTTTCAGAAGCCTTCTCAAGGGTTCATTAGCAAGTGAAAAAAGACTTACAGATCAGTCAATTGCAATAGTGGTTAAAAAATACCTAGAATTAGTTGGTCTCAATAAAAATCAATACTCAGGACACAGTCTAAGGTCTGGTTTTGCAACTTCCACAGCAGCAGCAGGAGCTGATGAAAGAAGCATTATGGCAATGACAGGTCATAAATCCACCGAAATGGTAAGAAGGTACATAAAGGAATCTAACCTCTTTAGAAATAACGCGTTAGACAAATTAAACACTTAAAAAAAAGGTGTTAAATTAATAAATTATTTTAACCAGTAAAATTTCTTACGCTTAATCAAATCGCATTCTGAAAGAATGTAAGAGCATACCTCTTTTGCATTAAAGTATTTGTGATATTTAATGTATGCATTCTTCGCATATTTTTTTGCTAAGATTTCATTCTTTTTAAAAAAAAGAATTTTTTTTATTATATCGTCTTTATTTTTATAAAAAACAATTTCTTTATTTGTGAAGAATTTACCATAATTAGTTTTTTGATCCATGAATGTTAAAAGACCATTACCAATGAGTGAGGCTATACGATCACTTGAATATAGTTTTTGATATTGTCCCCTACTCATATTTAGGCCCATTCGTGCATTGCCTAAGTAGTAAAAAAATTCAGATCCCCATTTGGGTGAGTTGAAAGAAGTTGAAATAAAATATTTTTTTAATTGGTATAATGAATTTTATAAATAATCGATAAATTCATCACGCTCATCTTTTTTCCCAGATTTTAATACGCCTCTATGCTGTCCATGACTTAGAGAAAAAAAGAGATCATATAAAAGATTATTCTTTAAAAAGTTTTTATTTTTTTCAACTGAGGAATCGACAGGATTTGGAATAAAACAAAATTTATTTTTAAATTTAGAGAGGTGTCGACTTGGTAAAGATGTAATAAAAATTTTGTCTATGTGTTTAATATTATTTAACAAGATTTTAGAGTTATTATTAAAAAATTCTGGAGAAATTGAGTCTATATACCATCTGCAAATTTTTACGTTTGGCAGTAGGACTTTAATTTTTTCTAAAGTAGATGAAGTAATTTTATTTGTATGACCTAAAAAAATTATGTCAGGCGCAAAATTTTTCACAGTATTAATAATTTTTTTATTGAGGCTAGTAGTGGTGTTAATAAAATTAGATTTTAAAAAAAATTTGTCGTCAATGGATTGAACAAAATGATTGAGCTTCGTAAATCCAATATTAAATTTATTAGCCGTAGAATAGTACAAACTACCATTGGACGTTTCGTTGAAACTAGCCACATGAAGTATTTTTAGATTCTGACCTGGTGTAGGTAAGTTTTCTTTAAAAAGATCTTGTCTAATATTGTCAACATAACTTGTAGATTTTTTTAAAGAGTATTTAAATTTTTTAAAAACATTTTTTTGCATTAAAATTAATTTTTTTGGGTTATTTGCTAAAAAATTTAATTTTTTTAACAATTCAGTTGAATTATTTTTTTTTAATATAGAGAAATCTTCAATTACGGTCTCTATTAAGCCACCCTTATTAGATACTATGGGAAAAGATCCTCTCGAGGCAGATTCCAAAGGAAGGCGACCTAGAGGCTCATTCCATCTAGAGGGTGCAATAGTAATTTTAGATTGAGCAATAAGTTTCAATACTTCTTTATTGGAAATTTCACCAACCTCAAATATTTTTCTATTCTTTGGTATTTCTCTTCTAGATTCTGAACCAATAGCTATAGCCTTCCAGTTTTTGTGAGTTTTGAGAAAATTTGAAACTGCATCCATATAAATGTCATACCCTTTTGAATGGTTTAATTTCCCCACAAATAAAATTATATTTTTTTTACTAGGAAATTTTTTTAAAACTGTGATGCCAGGGTAAAAAATATTTATTTTATTTGTATCGGTTATTTTCAGATCTTTAAAAAATTGATCCTTCATCCAGACGCTTAAAAAAACCAATTTATCAACTTTTTCATATAAAAACTTTCTATCATTAAGAGTTATCGAACCTGTTTGATCAAGGGGGTCGTTGTGAAAAAACAATATAAATTTTTTATCTGGAAATTTTTTCTTCAACTGAAAAAAATACTTTGGCCGGTTGTGCAATTCAATAATATCAGTTTTTGGAAAGATTTGCTTTTCGAATGAATTCACATAGGAAAGATTACTAAAAAAATTTTTATTAGCTACTAATGGGCGGAAAGAGTCCGGGTCTAATGGATTGCGGATATTAGAACCGTATATTCTGGTAGTCTTTTTATATTTTGATTTTTTTAAATGAGTATTTACTAAGATGGAAACTGCTCCGCATCCTATACTAGTATATTTTTCCTTCAAAGGTAATAAAATTGCAATATTCATTTTTTATAAATTAAAAACTTTTAAAAAATTAGCTGTAGTCTTCCTTCCTATATCAGAAATGTCTATTCTTTTTAATTCAGATAATTTTTGTGCTACTAAAACAACATTTTGAGGATAATTTTTTTCCCCTCTCAAAGGATGTGGTGAAAGATATGGAGAATCTGTCTCTATTAAAATTTTATCTAGAGGGATATATTTAGCAACCTCTTGAATTTCAATAGTATTTTTAAAAGTTATAATTCCACTAAAGGATATATAACAACCAATATCTAATAATGATTTGGCAAATTGCATTGAGCCAGTAAAGCAGTGTATTAAAACTCTTAAATTGGAGTTTTTTGTATGCTCCTCAAGAATACTTAATGTTTCCTCTTCCGCGTCTCTAGTATGAACAATGACTGTAGAATTATCCTCTACCGCATATTTAATATGAGCTTCAAATAATTCAATTTGACTTCTTTTTTCTTCAGAAGAATAATAAAAATCTAAACCTGTCTCCCCATAGCCTATATTTTTTTTTGATGATTGGTAAAGTTTTTGTATCTGTTCTTTTTTGTCTATTTCAATATGAGCTTCGACAGGGTGAATTCCTACACTTGAATAAATATTTTTATACTCATTTGATATTTTAATGCATTTTAAAGAGGATTGAATATTAGTACCTATTGTGAGTAATTTTATCACAGCCGATTTGTCACAATCTTCTACAATTTTAGGAATGATATCAATCAAAGGCTCGTAAGTAAGATGACAATGTGAGTCTACAAACATTATATATATTTTTTAAACATTAATCCTGGCATTTTCAATTCCGCGTTAACGTGTAAATTTTTATTTATTAATTCGAACGATATGTCTTTTTCAGTTATATTTAAACAAGATAAATAATATTCAGATTTTGCTGGCATAGCAGGGTGCAATAAAATAAATATATTCTTTAGAGCATTTAAAGCTACGTACAAAATAGCCCCTACCCTAGGATCGGAATTTTTTGCTTTTGTCCATGGTTCCTCATCATTTACAAATTTATTAATTCTAGATGAATAAGAAATAAGTTCTCTCATATAATTGTGAATTTCAAAGCTACACATAGATTTTTTTAATCGGTCTATTGGACATTCCATAAAATTTTTGTCCTCATTGGATAAAGTTTTTGGGTCTGGAACTTTACATGAAAAGTATTTATTTATTAGCACAAAAATTCTTTGGCTAAGATTACCAACATTGTTAGCAAGATCACTATTTATACAATTTTTCAGATTATCAATATTAATTTTTCCGTCCAAACCATACATAACTTCTTTCATTAAATAGTATCTAATTTCATCCAAACCAAACTCATCCACTATTTCAATTGGATCTAAAATATTGCCTTTGGATTTCGACATTTTTTCATCACCGGACAAAATCCATCCGTGCCCAAATATTTTTTTTGGCAGAGGTATTTCTGCAGCAAGTAAAAATGCAGGCCAGTATACGGCATGAAATCTTAAAATATCTTTTCCAATAATATGGACATCAGCAGGCCAAAAAGAGTTGTCGTCAAAATAGTTTGCAGCTGTAAGATAATTTGTAAGGGCATCCAACCAAACATAGACAATATGATTTTCCGAATTAGGTACGGAGATACCCCATTTAAAAGAATTTCTAGAAATAGACAGATCTTTTAAACCGCCTTTTACAAAGCTCATAACTTCATTTCTTCTGGAAGGTGGTTGAATAAAATCAGGATTGTCTTCGTAATGTTTTATCAAAAGATTTTGAAATTTAGATAATTTAAAAAAATAAGATTCTTCCTCTACCCATTCAACAGGACTGCCAGTTGCTTCGCACAATTTAATTTTATCCTTTTCAATAATTTCACTTTCTGCATAAAAAGCTTCGTCAGACACGGAATACCACCCAGTATATTTTGATAAATAGATAAATTTTTTTTCCTCTAAAATCTTCCATAGATTTTGAACAGTTTTGTGATGTCGCTCTTCAGTAGTTCTAATAAAATCAGTATTACTTAAGTTTAAAGTTTTTGTAAGATCTAAAAAAACTTTTGAAATTTCGTTGCAAAAAACATCGGGTAATAATTTTCTTTCATCTGCAGATTTTTGTATTTTTTGACCATGCTCATCAGTTCCTGTCACAAACTTTACATCATACCCTTCAAGCCTTTTGTATCTTGCTATGAAATCAGCAGAAATACTAGAGTATGCATGGCCCATATGTGGTTTAGCTGATGGGTAGTAAATCGGAGTCGTAATGTAATATTTTTTTTTCATTAACTTAACCTTTTAACAATTTCATAAGTTGGATCTATACTAGAATTAAAAACTTTAAATTCTTTAGATCTTTTTTCAAATAGAGAATATAGTTTTTTATATTCTAGAAAATTGTTATTAAGTTTTACTAAAAATAATTTTTTTGCTATTTGATTTCCATAATTTAGTGCATTTAAATTTTTATTTTTTCTGTAGTCTTCGTAGCAAAATTTTGCGATTTCTACTGAAGTCATATCAGTAAGGTTATTTTCTTCAATATAAATAATTTTTTTAATTTGCATACCTGGCGTGTCGTAAGCGTCGAAATGATCAAGGGTAATGGATGAGGATAATTTGAAATCACTTAACAGTTTTTTTAACAACTCATTTGATAACTTTTTATTCATTTTAATATTAACTTTATGACATCTCGATAGTATTGTTTCATATATTTTTGCATGAGAGTTTCTAATTAAAAAAAAATATGTATTTTTGGGTGGCTGCTCTAATAATTTAAGCAATGAATTGGTTGCATTGGAATTTAAATCTTCAATATTTGAAATTAAAATAAATCTTGGTGACGAAAATGAAGCCTCATAAGAACAAAAAATGATTAATTCTCTTATTTGATCTATTTGGATGGAGGAATTTTTTTCTTTTTTTTTTACAATTCTAAAATTTGCAAATTCATTATTAAGTATTTTTTTTAAAATTTCCTGGTCTTTAATAATGAAATCCTTTAAATACACTTCTTTTTCTGAGCTATCTAATAGAAAAAATGCAAAAAAATGTAATAAAAAAGTTTTTTTACCCAAACCACTTTGCCCTGAAACAATTATTGACTGAGGTAGATTCTTGAAAGTTAATAAGTTATTTAAAGATCTGAAGTAATTTTCATAGAAATAAAGATTATTGTTAACTTTATTCATTTTCAAAATTATTCTTAATTCTTTTTACCAGACCGCCATTTAAAATTTTAGCTGATAATTTAATAGAATAAAAAAAAGCTAGACCATCAGCTGAACCATGACTTTTAATTACAGGAGCATTTAATCCTAAAAAAATACCACCATTATATTTTCTTGGGTCTAGGGTTTGTTTTACTTTTTTAAATAAAGGAAAGCTTAACAGGTAGCAAAGTTTACCGAAAAAAGAATTTGAAAATATTTTTTTAATTTCTGTGGTAATAAAATTAACTGTACCTTCTGCTGTTTTTAAAGCTATATTTCCTGAAAAACCATCTGTAATAACCACGTCGACATCACCATCCTTAATGTGGTTACCCTCTATATAACCAGCAAAATTAAAATTATTTTTGCCATTAGATAAATTGTTGAAAGCATTTTTCAATTCTTCATGGCCTTTTATTTCTTCAGAACCGACATTTAACAAGGCAACCGTAGGATCTTTTTTATTGAAGATAGAGCGATAAAGCTCAGCTCCAATTTTGGAAAACTCAACATAATTTTTTTCATTAAATTCTATATTAGCTCCAAGATCCATAACAACACTAACCCCTTTAAAATTTGGCCACAAACCTGCTATTGCTGGCTTGTCAATGCCATCCATCATTTTAATTAAAAGTTTTGAGATAACTAGCAAAGCTCCAGTGTTACCAGAGGATATAACTAAGTGAGATTCTTTATTTTTAACACTTTCTATTGCTTTCCACATGCTACTATTCTTACCGACCTTAATTGCATCACGTACGGAATTTTTATCTTCAATCTGAGTTTCACAATTAATAATTTTATAATTTTGTGGTAGTATATTTTTATATTGGCTTATTTCCTTAATGATTAAGGCTTCTTTTCCAAAAATATTAAAAAAAATTTCTTTATCCTCTTTTAAAAAAAGACTTATACCTTGAATGACCTTGCTAGGAGAATGCTCTCCACCCATTGCATCAATAGCAATAGTGTAGTTAAAACTACTCATATAAATAATTATTAAATTTTAGGCTTAAAAATTTGCTTACCGTTATACATGCCAGTTTTATTATCTATGTGATGTGATAATCTGTATTCACCACTTTTTTTGTCTTCGATAATATTTTTAAAAACAGCAGATCTATGAGACCTGCGCATGCCTTTTTTGGATTTTGATGTTTTTTGCTTAGGTACAGCCATATAAATATTATAAATTAGTTAAATAAAGTGTTTTAATATCAGTATGAATGTATTAATCAATATAAAAATAAGATGCATAAATTAAAATTTTGTTATTAAACGCTTATTCTGTATGTCAATTTACCTACATTTTGTTAAAAAAACAATTTTACTAACTCTTTGTTTCGCTCTTACGTCATGTAATTTAAAACCAGTTGAAAAATCCAATGGCATTCAAAATTTAGATAATCGCACAAGTTTATTAATACCTGGAGAGACTAATAAAAATGATGTTATTAAAATATTTGGTGAAACATTAATAAAAGAAATATCAGATGAAGATAAATGGACTTACTTTGAAACAATAGAAAGAAAAACTCTTGGTAAAAATAAGATTATTAAAAATACTATATTGATTTTGGAATTTAACAATAAGGGAATATTAAAAACAAAAAAAACATTGAACAAAGATGATTTTAATAAAGTAGTCTTTGATAGCTCAGAGACAATATCGTTAGGCTTGAACGACTCTTTCTCAAAAAGAATATTTTCTAGTGTGAGAAAGAGAGCTCAAAATAAACTTAGTACAATTAATAAATAAAAGTTTTATTATCCTGCAATTATTGCCAGCAAAAGCAATGCAACAATATTAGTTATTTTAATCATGGGATTAACTGCAGGTCCTGCTGTATCTTTGTAAGGATCTCCTACGGTATCACCGGTCACAGCAGCTTTGTGAGCTTCTGAACCTTTTCCACCATGATTACCATCTTCAATATATTTTTTTGCATTATCCCATGCGCCACCACCTGCAGTCATAGAAACAGCTACAAATAACCCTGTGATAATCACTCCAAGCAACATTGCACCAACTGAAGCTAAAGCAGCAACTTGACCACCAATAAATAAGATTACAAAATATAAAACAATCGGAGAAAGAACTGGTAATAAAGAAGGGATTATCATTTCTCTAATTGCAGCAACAGTTAACAAATCAACTAATTTTGCATAGTCCGGTTTTTGTGTTCGCTTCATAATACCTGGAAATTTTTTAAATTGTCTTCTAACTTCCACCACAACTGCTCCACCTGCTCTACCAACAGCTTGCATTCCCATTGATCCAAATAAATAAGGTAGCATTCCACCAATTAGCAAACCAACA